>ENA-OQJC01000203-OQJC01000203.1-human-gut-metagenome-genome-assembly--contig:-NODE-203-length-18612-cov-3.531566_pt1 | contig 18612 bp, 19 predicted proteins | sample MGYA00242600_ERZ504766 | MGnify/ENA primary metagenome ERZ504766 (study PRJEB26092, sample SAMD00036364) | human gut metagenome | host: Homo sapiens | study: EMG produced TPA metagenomics assembly of...
AGAAAAAACGCCGTGCTATACACGACGTTTCTTGGCAGCTGCAATAATCTTTTCACAAGTTGCACTGATTGTTATTCGTTTATCCATGCTATAAGCTCGTAAACGCTCATAAGCGGCTTCCTCCGTTATTTTGTATAAATCTTGTAAGATGCCGGTGGCGCGAGCTATTAATTTACGTTCTTCTAAGCTTTGTTCAAGTCCCTCAATATCCGACTTTAACTGCATGTCTTCCTGAAAACGGTGAAATGCCATTTCTAAAGTAGGTCCCAGTTGATCTTCCCGAACCGGTTTGATTAAATAGCCATAAACACCGGATTCCCCCGCTTTTTTTACAAGATCCTGTTGGCTGTAGGCCGTTAAAAGAACTACGGGACCCCAATTATGATGGCGAATTTGCCGGGCTGCTTCAATGCCATCCAGTTCCGGCATTTTCACATCCATTAAAATTACATCGGGTTGCAATGTTTTAGCCTTTGCTAAGGCCTCCACACCGTTTTTACCTTCCCCCACTACTTCGTAACCGGCCGCTTCCAACTGGTCACGTAAATCCATGCGAATTAAAGATTCATCATCTACAATTAAAACCTTCATACGCGTTGCCTCTCTCTTAATCTCAAACTCTTTTTTCTATATAGGTAACTATTGTAAGCATCGATATCTGTTATAAACAGCTGATGCTATTGTAAGCGTAATGACTCATTCCGGAAATGTTATGGTCACAATCGTTCCTTGATGCGGTGCACTCTTTCGAGCCGCATCAGCTTGCATCTCATCCCGGTGCGCTCGATCTTCAATGGTCATGGTACCACCCAATTCGTTGGTCACTAAATTTTGAATAATTTGTAAGCCTAATCGTCTAGAAGCCTTTACATCAAAATCATCCGGCAAACCACAGCCATTATCCGTCACAGTAAGTGTAATAAGGCCCTTAGTCAGGTATCCCGCCACAACCATAGATCCGGAACTAATGGTTTCTTCTGTTTTTAAACAACCGAAACCGTGTTCAAAGCTATTGGATATTAACTCATTTAGAATTAAGGATACATAACCGGCACGCTGTGATGATAGTAAAATGCTGTCACCTATATATTCGCATTGTACATTGTCTTCACTGCGAAAAAATGATCGTTTCAACAAGCGAATTAATTCCTCCGCAATCGTACGAAGTTCAATATAATCCTCTTCATAATGAGATATAACTTCATGGACAAGGGCCATACTTTCAATACGGCTGACGCCTTCTTGAAGTGCTTTTTTAACTTGGTCCGAGTCGGAACGACGAGCTTCCATGCGCAGTAAACCGGCTACGGTTTGCAGATTATTTTTGTACGCGATGGTGAATCTCTTTAATAACGGAGTTTTTAACCATTAACTCCTGTTCCTTGCGACGCAAGGCTGTTTTATCTTTTAAAACTAAAAAAAGACTCCGTTTTTGTCTCGGGTGCCGGCATTAATCGGTAAGATAGTCTGCTCCACGATAATATCGCCGTAAATTTCTTCGGCCACAGCACCTCGATGATCACGGATTGCCTGTTTAACCCAACTCATCTTCAAGGAACCGCCATAAATTGATGTACCTACCAACCGCCTGTCGAAGCCCAATAAGTCTACCAAATGTGACGCCGCTTCATTGGCATAAAGAATGATGCCTGCTTCGTCAAAAATAATAATGCCGTCCTGATAGGACAATGGCGTATACAGTTCAGCTTGATTTTGCTGTGGCACAATCATTGCCATGTAGGTCGTCTCTGCCAATACATCGGAAGCCGCCATAAGCGGCTCTTCCGTATGAGGCTCTAAGCCGTTATGAAGCATAGCAATACCACCGATGCATTTACCGCCGTTATCCACAATGGGAAAGGCCAATAAGCGTGCCAATTGCCCGTGTTTTCGTTCCATAAAGCCTTTAACCGAACGGCCCGTATGCAATAAATCTTGCCAAAGACCGACTTCATAAGGTTTCAATAAACGGATATCCGGCATAATCTCAGCCTGTGGCCAATCTTTGATATGGCCAAAAACAAGAATCTGCTCGTCCTTAGCCATAGTAAATACACAAACGTCCTGTTGCGGTAGTGAGGCGGCAAATGGCAGTAAGCGAACTACATTACGCATTAAACGCTGCTGCGGTTCGGATAAATCCGTATGCAGTTTTAATGTATCCCGCACTTCACTGTCCTGTAATTTCATAACCATAAGTACCGCTCCTTAATTTAATTATATCGGCATAGATTTCAAAGGTGGTGTTTGGCCCAATGGAATCGATGGTTTTGCATTCAAATGTAAGTCGGCAAATTTGCCGGCTAACGACATATAGTAAGCGCGACAGCCAATCATAGCCGCATTGTCGGTAGCCAAAATGGAGCTTGGTCGATAGAAGGTTAACCCTTCTTTTTCACAAGCCGCGGCTAAAGCATCTTGTAAATGACGGTTAGCAGAAACACCACCGGCCAATGTTACTTTAGTTTGCCCCGTAGCATGAGCCGCTTCGATTGTCTTTTCAACCAATACATCAATGATAGCTTGCTGAAAAGAAGCGGCCACATCTGCTTCATTAATGGCTTCGCCTTTCTGTTTAGCACTGTTAAGGTAATTTAGAACAGCCGATTTCAAACCACTGAAACTGAATTCAAAATTACCTTTTTCCTGCAAGGCTTTGGGAAACTCAATAGCTGTCGGATTCCCATCGGCCCCTACCCGTTCAATCTGAGGGCCTCCCGGATAGGGATAACCCATGACACGAGCAATTTTATCGAATGCTTCACCCGCTGCATCATCACGAGTTTGACCGAGTACTTCAAATGTTTCATAGTCTTTAACTACCACAAGCATGGTATGACCACCGGATACAACAAGACTTAAAAATGGCGGTTCTAAATCGGGATGAGCCAAGAAATTAGCAAAAATATGGCCTTCCATATGGTGCACACCGATTAAAGGAATATCTGTAGCAAAGGACAAGCCTTTAGCCGCGGCCACACCAACTAATAAAGATCCTACCAAACCGGGGCCATAGGTAACACCGATATGATTAATATCTGTTAATGTTACGCCCGCATCAGCCAAAGCTTGATCAACTACGGGAATTACCTGCTCTATATGATGGCGGGATGCAATTTCAGGTACCACGCCGCCAAATTTTTGATGAATCGGCACCTGACTGGATATAACATTGGATAATACTTGGCGGCCGTTTACCAGCACAGCCGCTGATGTTTCATCACAACTGCTTTCGATGGCTAGGGTATATACTTTCATACCGAGGCCTCCTCTTCTTTTATTAATGACATAATGTACGCATCTTCTACGGGGTCTGTGTAATAACCCTTGCGTAGGCCTTTTACGGTAAAACCTAAACGGCGATACATAGTAAGGGCCGCCACATTGGATATACGCACTTCTAAAAATATTTCGTTCATACCTTTTTTTGAACAATTCTCTGATTAATTTACGAGTCATCATGGCGCCGTAACCGTCACGACGGTATTCGGGTGCAATAGCGATATTCGTAATCTGCCCTTCGTCGAGTACCAACCAAGCGCCGGCATAACCGATAACTTTATCGTCTACTTCGATAACCATGTACATACGCTGGTCCGTTTCTGCCAGTTCCGTTTCAATAGCTTCCATAGACCAAGGGACTGAAAAACAGGCTTTCTCAATTTCAAAAATAGCTTCCGCATCATGAGCCTCGGCTCTACGCAAATTAATCATGATTTTTAACCTCATCGGCTAACGCCGTAGCCGCTTCGGTAACAACAACCGTTGGATTCGGTACCTTGCCGGCAGCAACCAACTCAGGATGTTTCGCATCCCAAACAACTTCGGCTTCGGAGCGACGAATATAATACGGCACCACATGAGCCGCTTCATCCGGCGCCTCAGCTAAGAAACGGGGCATGGCAGCGAGCAACACACCTGACGCCTTAGGAATCCGTAACGTCGGCGAAGCCAGTTGCAAATTAGGTCCGTAATCAGCCAGGGTATGTCCGAATTTAATGATACCGTCACCGGCTAAGATAACCGGCTCATCAAGCGCCGCTAAGGCTTTAAGTGCTTCATCGCGAGTTTTCACCGTAGGCTCTTGTTCGCATACTAACTTTCCGTTTACCCAACGATAACGACCTTCGTAAACATTCTTCTTTTGCGCATCGACCATAATGGCCAAGACACCGCTAAATTGCCAAAAATTATGAGCAATCCCATCCATGGTCATAACGCCCAGTAACGGAATATTAAGAGCATAGGCTAACGCCTTGGCCGTCCCCATACCGATACGAAGGCCCGTAAAGGAACCGGGACCGATGCTTACAGCGATACCGGTGAGCGCTGTTTTTGCTACGCCGCTTTGTTTAAGTAATAATTCTATATGAGGTACCAACTGTTCCGAGTGCGTGAGACACGCTTGGACCGTCAATTCACCGATTAGGCGCTGGTCATCCATGACAGCTACGCTCGATACGGCGCTACTCGTTTCAATTCCTAAATACATAGGTTCCTCCAATCTCTAAAAGTTCATCCTCTGAAAGTTCGGCCGTCCGCCATAAACTTAAACGGCTGCCGTCGGTTTCAGCGGTTAAACTGATTTCTAATACTTCTAACGGTAAGGCATCAGGAAACTTATCGGCCCATTCAACGATACTCAAGGTATCCTCCGTAAATTCCCCAAAGCCGATATTTTCAAGCTCCGATTCATCATCGAGGCGATACACATCAAAATGATATAACGTACCGTTCATCGTCTCATATGTATTCATTAAAGCAAAAGTTGGGCTCGTTACTTCCTCCGTAACGCCAAAACCTTCTGCAACACCTTGTGAAAAATGAGTTTTCCCCGTTCCCAAATCGCCGATTAACGCCACACATAACGGTCTACCCTGCTGTGCCATCGTGGCCATAAAACGGCCTAATTGACGCCCTAAGGCTATCGTATCATCTACGGTAAGAGTTTTACATGCCATTACCGCTATTTTATTCTGAGAAGCAATAGTTGTCATTGCCGTCACTCCTTTTTAAAATGGTCATACCCTTTGGCTTCTACTAATTCCTCTTTTCCGTCAGCAGTAGTAAGCCATACTTCACCGATGCCCGCCACTACACGGCCAATACAGTGAATCTGAGGGTGTTTTTTTATGTCTTCAGCTAAACTACTCGGCACTGTGCCTACGAGCTGAAAATCTTCACCCCCATATAAAGCCCAAGCTAAGGGATGAGTTCCTAATGCCTTAGCCGCCTCAATTAATTCATTGTGAAGCGGTATGCCCGTTTCATCAATCAACAGATTAACCTTCGATGCTTTCGCAATTTCATTCAGTTCGCTGCCAAGGCCGTCACTAATATCGTTAAGCGAGGTAGCTCTATGTTCACGGAGCCAATTACCTAAAGTAACCTGTGGTTCCGGGCGTTGATGAACTTTTTTTATACTATTAAAGCCCTCAAGGTCCGCTAATAAAGCGGCCAATCCGGCTGCCGAACTACCGATTGTATTCGTAACAACGACTAAATTACCCGCTTTAGCGCCACTGCGAAGAACAGCTTCACCGGCCGGTACTTCGCCGACTACGGTCACATTAAGTACCAAAGGACCTTTAGTGGTCACCGTATCACCGCCTACAATATTTACGTCGTAGGTATGGCAGATTGTTTTAAAGCCTTCATACACCGCTTCCATATACGCAATCTCTGTATCAGGCGGCATAGCGGCAGCAATTACAGCCTGCCGAGGCGTACCGCCCATGGCCGCAATATCACTGATATTAGCCGCCCCTAAGCGATAGCCCACATCATAAGGGGCTGTCGTTTTATCGGAAAATGTATACCTTTTACCATCATATCCGTCGTTATGAGTTGGTCATAATCGTGAGTCGTGCGATACACCGCACAATCGTCACCGATGCCGCACACAATGGTTTCAGGATTTATGATTGTATTTGATTTTATCGTATCAATAAAGCCAAATTCGCCACGTTCGGATACTTTCATCGTTCTCCCTCCGTAGGTAACTCATGTTCGAATCTTATTTATTATAGCATATTTTTATACGCAGTGCGTATCATCAGTACGGTTTATTAGTAACGATAAGCACCTTTTAGTAACAGTCAAATTGAACCCATAAAAAAGCAACGGCTGTACCGAACTACGCGATACAGCTGTTGCTTACATTGAGTGATTTATGTCACTGCCTTTATTTTACAATTTGTTGTTCCATGCGCCCCATAGGTTCGCTCAGATCATAACCGCCGTACAGATTGACAGTCTTACCTTCGACCAATAGCTGTACTTTTTTAACATTGTCAAAGGAGGTAGCCGTATTGATGATGGATGCCAAACGAAGCTGGGCACTCAAACCATCTACCTGGCCGCCGTCAAGGAATTGTTTAGACAAATTAATCTTCGCCAAACCGTCTTTAATGTTTACATCTTTGACCTCAACATTTTTAGGAAATACGGGATAGCTTTGACGGCTGTCTTCATCAAAGAGGAATGAAATCGCGTATTTCAACGTTTTCTTATCACTGTCTACCGTAATTGTCTGAGGGCGTACGCCTCTACCGTCATCACGGGGTACATAAATAACCATTTGAGCCATTTTATCTGTATTAGCGTTGCTCTGAGATTTAGACGTGCTTGAACTTGCTACAGCCTGGTTATTACCAAGTTCGGAACCGCTCGCTGTAGGACTGCATCCGGCTACAACTAACACCATAACAGCTAAGAGGGTGGTAACAAATAATTTTGCATTACGTATCATATCACTTACCCCCTAAAATAACTTTCAATACCTGCTGCCACTTCGTCAGCAAATTGTTGTTGTACATTGTCTTTTTTCAAAAGTGCTTCTTCCTTAGGATTGGAAATAAAACCTAATTCCAAGAGAATAGCCGGCATGAGAGAACGACGCAATACATACAAGTTACCCGGTTGGATACCGCGGTCACCGGCAAAACCGGATTCATCGGCAATTTTTGCCTGAATGCGTGAAGCTAACCGTGTATCATACTGAGTTTTATCATAGTAGTATGTGGAAATACCACCTACATTCGGATTGCTGAAGGAGTTGATATGAACACTTACGAAGATATCGGATTTATTAGCCGTCCCCACATCAACACGCGCCTGTAGTTCATCAGGACCGGAGGCATTCGGACCATACACATCCACGTCAGTAGTACGAGTCATATTAACCTTAGCCCCTTTAGCTTCCAAGGCCGCTTTCAACTTCTTGGAAATAGCTAAGGTAATGTCTTTTTCCATCGTCCCGTTAGGTCCGATAGCGCCGGGATCACTACCGCCATGACCCGGGTCAATGGTAATCACTTTACCGGCAATACCGCCACTGGTGCGATAGTCGATTGTCACTGCCTTAGGTTGACTGGCCGTTGCGATGACGGTCGGCTTTTTAGGTGTTGTAGTGGCCTTTGCTTTAGTATTGCTTGTTTTAGTGGATGTATTCTTAGTCGTTGTTTTTTTGTCTGTTTTTACCGTAGCACTGTTGGTCGCCGTATTTTTAACATTCTTATCGGAACCGTAATATACGCTGCGCGGTGCTACCCCTTTTTGCTGAATATCAATGACCATACGATCGGGACGATTGTTGGCTTTATCTTTTTTTAACGAAAACACATTTACATCGCCTACATCAATTGATTTAGGTGTGTTTAACACAACATTAACATTCTTGCCGTCTTGCGATAATTTCGCATTAGTTACGATATTCTTATCCATCGTAATCGACGTATCATCGGTTTTAAGTTTACATTTTTAAGTTGTACGGTTGTGGTAGTACCGGCTTTATTAATAGAAGCCGATGCTTCAACCGGTGCTGTCAAACTAAGAACGACACGTACAAACGGAATTGGTGCATCAGAACGCGTTACCCATGTCACATCTGTCACATCCGCCGCTCTGACGCTCATAGCCCATAAAGGCAAAATCATTACTGCCATTACTAAGGCAAACCATATTTTACGCAACAATCTCACTCCTATCAATGGCCACACACTACAATGGCCGGTCAAACTATCTCTAAATATCTTTGTGTTCGTTTTTATATACCCATAAGCAGTACAAAAAGCCTACCTATCAGCTTAAAGCCTTGGGCATGTTTACTTAATTATACCACAAGATTTCAGAGAACCCTTGATTTTGCTGCATTTTCACACATCATTCACAAAACAAACATACGCTCCCCCTACTCTCAAAGCCTATATAGAAGGGTTTCGAAGAGTAACGAGGAGCGTATGTTCTTATTATGAAATTTTAAATTTTTACTTGACAAGATTTCTTAATACGGAAAATTTATTACTTAAAAGTCAATAACAGCGCATGTAATTTGATTTTTGTAACCATAGCTAATATTAACGTTCCGTTGTTACCTGCCAAGTGTTGCCATCCGTGTGAATACGAATTGTACCTTGTCGAGCTGTTGTATAAACCATAACGTTTTCAGCCGCTAAACGATCTAAAGCTTCCCTCGTAGGATGACCATAATCATTGTGTAAGCCTACGGAAATAACAGCTTTTTCGGGACGAACAGAGCGTATAAAGTCCTTTTGAGATGAGCTTGCACTGCCATGATGACCTACTTTTAATATGCGACTGAATAATTTAGTATTTTCTTCCTTAATCAGTTTATTTTCTTCAGCTCTTGATGCATCACCGGTAAATAACATAGAAAATTTACCAAATACAAGCTTACCTACAATACTATTATCATTAGGATCCGGTTGGCCTTTTTTATCCATAATATACTGACCTTCTTCCGGTGCGTACACAACAAACTGAGCATCTTTACCTAAATCAACAGTCATTCCCTTATATAAACCAATTCGTTTTAAATTTTTCTTATCCGTATCTTTTGCATATGTATTATACACAGAAGTTTTATATTTCATACCATTATCATACACATGTTCAATAGGAATCCCTGCATCAATAAGTGCATGAAAGCCACCTAAATGATCTGAGTGCGGATGCGTAATTATTACGTTTTTTAATGACTTCACATTGTACTTCTTTAATTGAGCCACAAGGCTGTCACGATGATCTACATCACCTGTGTCAATCAAAGTATATTCATCGCCCACTTTAATAAGATGTGCATCCCCTTGACCGATGTCCAAGGTATACACGTCAAGGGTACCGGAAACCGCCGAACTGCTACCACCGGAATTAGAGGAACTATTACCAATGATATTAGAGCCTGTTTCAAGAATTTTATTAAAACTATCCCCGATTGTCGTACCGGAAGCAGCACTGCATCCGGTAAGCGCGAAGAAACTTACTAAAAAGGCAAAAACTATGGCTAAATATTTTGCCCAAAATTTATTATTCAATTGCATACTTCACCTAACAAATTAAAACACCAAAAGAACAATGTTACCATAACTATGAGTAGCTAAAGATCAGTCGTTATTTAGCGGCAGCTATTCTCTATGAACTACCGCTAAATAACGGATTATTGTTTATTCCACATCAAAATCTAATAATTCAGTTATGGTATATGGCAACTGACGGCTTACTTCAGACGGCGTGTAACCGAAGTTTCTATCCTCGTAAAGAGCATCTGCGGCCGCGCCATGGAGATATACCCCGGCCATAGCCGCTTCCAATTCTTCGAGGCCCTGGCCTAAGAGCCCGGCAATAATACCGGTTAAGGTATCACCCATGCCACCGGTGCCCATACCTTCATTGCCGCTATAATTTACCGCCACAAGCCCTTCCGGTGAAGCGACTACGGTCGGCGCCCCTTTAAGAACTAAAACAACTTTGTATTTTAAAGCAAATTGACGAGCAATTTCTACACGATTTGCTTCAATTTCTTCCACGCTAAGCCCCGTTAAACGAGCAAATTCACCGGGATGCGGTGTTAAAATGGCCGGGAAATCGCGCTTAGCAAATTCGTCGCCTATAGTATCCATATTGCCGATTGCCCAAAGTGCATCAGCATCGATAACAAGTGGCGCATCCGTAGTTGTTATAAAGGTTTTAGCAAGCGTCATACTTTCTTCACTGCGACCAAAGCCCGGTCCGATAGCAACCGCTTCTTTTTCAGAAGCATGCATGCGTAAATGCAATAAACTGCCGAACGATCCGGTTAACACTTCCGGCATGATTTTAGATTGTAGCATTTTTAAGCAATCCGATGGCACTACAGCTGTTATTTTACCGGCACCGGCGTGTACCGCTGCTTCCGCTGCCAAAAGAGGTGCCCCAATCATACCGTCAGAACCGCCGATAATCAATGTATGTCCATTGGTACCTTTATGAGCGGTTTCTTCCCGTTCCGGTAATAAAGCGGCCACTAAATCCGGTGTAATCAATTCGGTTGGGTAATTTTGTTTTCATCATCCAGTAAAGCCATTTCCCAGGAAAAGCCAAGACCTTTAACCGCAATATTACCACAATAGGAACGGGCCGGATATAGTAACATACCAATCTTAGGCGCTCCAAAAGTAACAGTTATATCCATGGCCATCGTACCATTGGCAACAGCCCCGGTATTGCTGTTCATGCCGGACGGAACGTCAATGGCTACCAACAAAGTATCGGGATAGGTTTCTACATGAGCTTCTATGCGATCCAAGATTTCCTGAATAGAATCGCGTAATTCGCCGGTTAAACCGGTACCTACCAAACCGTCCACAATCACATCGGCCGCTTCGAAAACATCGCCGTCTTCAATTGTTAAAACCGGAATTTCCAAAGCATCAATAGCCGCCATCTGTTGGTCAAAAAGTTCTGAAGCATGACTATCATCATTGGGGATAACAATACGAACTTCATGACCCCATTCTTCCAACTGTCGAGCCGCCACCAAACCATCTGCCCCATTATTGCCTTTACCGGCAACAATAACAATCTCTAGGGGTGATTCAATCTCTTCAAATGCTCCCACAATGGCTTCCGCCACACCACGACCGGCATTTTCCATTAATACCGCTAATGGCAGACCGCCTTTTTCAACAGCCCATTGATCGATGAATTTAGCCTCTTCCTTCGCTAAGATACGCATAGTAGCTCCTTTCTACATAAAATAAATATCGTCGATGACTTTATATCTTCTTCTAAGTCATGACATCTATAACACCGCTTTTATATAAGCGGGTTAACACTGCAAAATACTAACTTTTTAGAGTACTACTACCGTAGCCACTGCATAGTCTCGGCAATGGCTGATAGATAGTTGCAGGGACGTAAACCCTTTTTGATCGAATATATCTTTAAAAACACCGTTTAACCGTATAAAGGGTCCTCATATTCATCGCGTAGAATCTCTATGTCCTGAAAAGTCCCCTGCCTGAAGCCAATGCCTAAGGCTTTTACAAACGCTTCTTTAGCCGCATACATACCTGCTAAGGAAGCCGCCTTTTGTTTCCCGCGACTTTCGGCATAGGCAAGTTCATGAGCGGTGTAGACTCTTTTGGCAAAAGAGTCTTTAGCCACGGCTTGTTCGATGCGCGCGATTTCAATAATATCTGTTCCCAGTTTCATATTTCATCAACCTTCGTAACACATTGTTTAGCTAGAATGCCATTAAATTCGCCGTAATTACAATAGTTCGTTGTAGCAGCAATAGTTTACTGAAGCTGCAATCGTTCAACTTTGACTGCGGTTTAACTTCAAAGAAAAAGCTCCTGACAAGCAGGAGCTTCACTATTAACCTCGCAAAGAACGAATCATTTCACTACGATCGTTTGCACCGAATACAGCCGAACCGGCCACTAAAATATCAGCGCCCGCTTCACGCACGAGTGGTGCCGTTTCTAAATTAACGCCGCCGTCAACTTCAACAACAGCTTTGGTATTTTCATAATAAGCAAGTAATTTTTTTGCCTTCTGGATCTTACGAACCGCATGAGGAATAAAAGACTGCCCACCAAAACCTGGGTTAACGCTCATAATTAATATCATGTCCAAATCGGACGCTATATCTTCCAGCATTGATACCGGTGTAGAAGGATTCAAAGAAATCCCGGCTTTCATGCCATGAGCTTTAATTTCCTGTACTAAGCGATGCATATGCGGTGTCGCTTCCGCATGGAATGTAAAATACTCCGTACCGATATCGGCAAATGTTTTCACATAATCGGCAGGATTGGTCACCATCAAATGAACATCAAACGGTAACTTTGTATGGGCACGCAATGCCTTAATTACCGGTGCACCAAAGGTAAGATTCGGCACAAAATGACCGTCCATAATATCGATATGCAATAAATCAGCGCCACTTGTTTCAACGCTTTTAATTTCTTCCTGTAAACGCGCAAAATCTGCGGATAACATAGAAGGGGCAATCTTTACCATAATTTCACCATTTCCTTTGACTGCGAATTTCATCGCGAATGACTAAGTACGATTCATAACGCCCGCCCCTATCCGACCGTCTGCAACAGCGTCTTTGACGCCACATACAGGCTCATGCTCATGATAGCAGGGACTGAACTTACAACCTGATTCAGCCGCTAAAAATTCAGGATAAAGCGACGGCAAGCGTTCCTCTGAAATCTCACTGAAATCGATAGCACTAAATCCCGGTGTATCCATAATAAAGGAGTCTTCATCCAAACTGTACAGCGATGCGTGACGAGTTGTATGACGACCTCTCTTTATTTTATCACTTACTTCACCGGTTTGAAAAGCAAACGACGGTTCAATAGCATTTAAGAGACTGCTTTTACCTACACCGGATGGTCCGGCAAAAGCACTTACTTTGTGATGAAGTTGTTCTCGCAAAGTATCAAGGCCTTCACCGGTTCGGGTAGAGGTTTCAATCACCGTATACCCGATGCGGCGATATAACTCGGCCAGTGCTAAGGTATTTTCATCACGAAGATCACATTTATTAATACAAAGTACTAAAGGAATATCGGCATGTTCAATCATAATGATTAATTTATTAAGCAATAATTCGTTAATATCCGGCTCATGAGCCGCTACTACCAAAATAACCTGATCAAGATTAGCTACATGAGGCCGCTTCAGTTGATTGTGGCGCGGTACAATGGCTTCAATCGTACCGGCCGGGTCAAAACTGACACGATCCCCTACCAAGAGGGAGTAGCGGCCCTGTTTCAGACGGCCGCGCACTTTACATTCGTGAACCTCGCCATGCTCATCTTGCACGTAAAAATAACCATTCATATTTTTTATTACAATGCCTGTATTCATAGTCCTCCTATAATGTTTGATCTTGTACTAAAGCACCGTTCAAATATACTTGAATCTGTACGCGGCCCGTGCCGGATACATCTTTAACAATGCGTTCGCCCGGTTGTGCATTGCCGTCAAATACGGTACGGGAACCACTATCATCACTAACCACAATGCGAACGGCTTGATTAGCTTTACCGGACGGTACCGTAATATCTACCGTACCTTTCGTGACATTACTGTTTGAAGTATTAGCAGCCGGTGCCGCTTTTTTAGCTTCCGCCGTCAACGCAACGGATGTATTGGCATCCAGCGAGCTTCCCGCTTCCGGACTTTGCTGCGTAATTACCGCGGTGTCATCACCGGCACCGCTAATTGTTGCATTAAGGCCTAAGGAAGCTAATGCGTCTTTGGCATCTTTAACTGTCATACCTACTAAATTAGGTAATTCTACTTTCTTACTCTTCACACGGTTTACCGTTACGTCTACGGTAGCGCCTTTAGTTACTTTGGAATCTCCCGGAGGTGATTGCATCAAAATAACACCATCTTCTTTACTGTCATCAGTACCTGCGGAAATCTTACCGATCACGAGGCCTAAGTTCTTGAGTCGCGAACGAGCCTGATCGATTGTCATACCCGTAATATCAGGCATCGTAATATCGCCGACGCCCTTACTTACAACGAGATGAACCGTACGTTGTTCCTTAACCTGTTCATTCGCTTCCGGACTCTGTGAAATAACCTGACCTGCCGGTACATCCGGATTAGATACTTCACTTACCGAAACACGCAAATGATTATCTTCCAGAATATGTTTAGCTACCGTTACTTGTTTGCCTACCACATTCGGCACATCTACAGTGGCATTGCTCCAGAAGTTACCGAAGCTTAAGAAGGCCCACACGAAGGCTAATAAGAAAACGATAAACGCACCCAATAAAATATATTTCTGCGGCAAGCGGCTCAGTTTAGCCATCCAACCTTCTTGCGTCGGTTCACCGCCATAATAAACTTCATCGTCATCATCGGTTTCACCATAGGATGTTTCCGGTACCGGTGTCAACACCTGAGTGCCAAAATCATGAGGCGCCCGTCGGCCGCTGTTACTGTTCACAAAGCCTTGCGACATACGTAACGCGGCTATCATTTCCGTAATATTGCTAAACCGGTCTTCCGGTCGTTTCGCTAAAGCCTTAATGACCGCCGCTTCCAATAAAGTCGGAATACTCGGATTATAACGAGTCGGCGGGATTAAACGTTCCCGTACATGCTTCAAAGCCACGCTGATTGGCGTTTCCCCTTCATAAGGAACGCGGCCGGTTAACATTTCATAAAGCACAGCGCCCAAAGAATAAATATCAGTACTGCCGTTAACCGGTTTACCGCTGGCTTGTTCCGGCGATAAATAATGAGCAGACCCCATAATAGAGTTCGTATACATCATGGTAGTACCGGCATTCATGGCGCGAGCAATGCCGAAGTCGGTTACCTTAATGCGCCCCTGCTTAGTAATCAGCACATTATGAGGTTTTATATCACAATGCACAATCCCCATAGCATGAGCGTGTTCGAGTCCTTCGGCGATAGCAATGGTAAATTTTACCGCATTATCAATAGATATGCGTTCATGACGGGTAATATATTCTTTTAAGGTTTCCCCTTCAATGTATTCCATCACTATATAGTGATAGCCTTGGTCAAAACCAACATCATACATGCTTACGATATTGGGATGACTTAATTTACCGGCTGCTTGTGCTTCGCGCTTAAAACGGGCTACGAAATCATCATCGCCGGCAAAGTTTGAATGTAATATTTTTACAGCCACGGGACGGCCTAATAGCGTGTCTTCGCCTTTGAAAACATCAGCCATGCCGCCAACGCCGATTTTAGATATTATTTTATAGCGATTATCAAGGATTAAACCTTGTAATTTAGTTGCCTTCTCTTTCATGTTCTCACCTCGTTCTTAGCCTATAGTACCAATAACTATGGTTACATTATCGCGAGCCCCTTGATCATATACCAAGTCCATTAAATCTTCAATCAAGCGTTCATCTTTCGGTTCATTCCGAAAGGCCGCTTCAATTACGGCTTGTTCAATATAACCGGTGAGACCGTCAGAGCATAAAAGTATTCTATCGCCGGGCGCTACTTTTTGTACGCCTGCGTCAATTTCTACAACAGGCGACACACCAACCGCCCGGGTCAGCACATTGCGTTGCGGATGTTGCAACATATCATCTGCCTTTAATTCACCTGCTTCATAGAGTGCCTGAACCATGGAGTGATCTGTACTGATTTGAATAAGTCGGTCCTCATGAAATACATATAGACGGCTATCCCCTACATTGGCCCAATATAAATCGCTATCCTTAACATAAGCAACAACCGCAGTTGTGCCCATGCCCTCCAAGGACGGTGTTGCTTTAACTCTTTCATATACAGCTGTATTGGCTTTAGCTACGGACTGACGCAATGTCTCAACCGAAACTTCCTGCCAATTCTGTATATCGCAAGCCAGTGTGTCAACTACCATAGTGCTGGCAATTTCACCGCCTTTGTAGCCACCCATACCGTCAGTGACAATACAAAAGGATTCTCCAATGTAAAAGCGGTCTTCGTTGCGTTGACGCACCAAACCGATTTTACTCATGCCTATACTCTTCATAGGGCCTCCTTTACCTGTGATGCAGATTACTCGCTTTCTTTGTTGGCCTGTTGAATTTTCAACTGACCGCAAGCAGCTTGAATAGCATCGCCCATTTCTTTGCGAACCGTTACGGATACTCCGTAGGAAGCCACAATATTTCTAAAAGCTTCCGTTTGACGGCGCGAAGGTTTAAACAATTTAATATGTTCATTTCCGTTAACCGGAATTAAATTGACATTACAATTTGGGAAGGATTTTACCAAAGCTCCCAATTCGTGAGCATTCTCAATAGATGAGTTAATGCCGTCAATTAAAATATATTCAAAGGTTACACGGCGATCCGTTTTTTCATAATACGTCTTAACCGCCGCCAACACATCTGCTAAATTATAGTGTGCGCCAATCGGCATGATTTCACGTCGAATCTTATCATTCGGGGCGTGAAGGCTCAATGCCAATGTAATCGGAATACCTTCATCGGCTAAGAGATAAATATTTTCTACTACGCCGCATGTCGATAATGTCATGCGACGATAGCCGATATCAAACGCTTCTTTTTCATGCAAAAGGCGAAGTGCATTGATTGTATTCGTATAATTTTGAAGCGGTTCACCGGCGCCCATCACAACGATGGAATGAATCCGTTCTTTTAAAAGGGCACCAAACAATAAGACTTGCGCCACAATTTCGTGAGTTTCCAAATTGCGATACAAACCGTCGGTAGTAGACGCACAGAAAACGCAACCCATGGCGCAACCCACTTGTGAAGATACACACACGGAATTACCGTACTGCTGTTTCATCAATACCGTTTCCACACGATTACCGTCTGCCAGTTCAAGCAAGAGCTTCTTAGTTTGGCCGTCAGGTGTTGTCTTCTCCGTTACGATTTTCGGCACGGAGATAGCACAATTCTCACTAAGCCACGCTCGTAACTCGCCCGGCAATTGTTGCATGTCCGCAAAGTCGAATACGTAGCGTTTATATATGTAATCCATTATTTGCTTGGCTCTGAAACGAGGAAATTTTGCCTCTGTTATAACAGCCTGCAATTCGGTTAGGTTCTTACCCAATAGTTCTATCATAGTTATATCCTTATTCTATGAAAATCATAATCAAATACTTTGAAAATCATATGTTAATAATTTACAGGATGGATAGAAGTCAATAGCGGTATTCAGATACAAATCAAAATATCCGTATCTAATATATATTGGCTATTTAGCCACTAAATTCCTTTAAAAACTATAAATTTCACGTAAAATTTTTATAAAGCTTTACGAAGTCGTGCAATAAAGAATCCGTCCATTTCATCACGATGCGGCCACAAGGTAACCATCGGTCCCTCAGCCTCAAAAGGCAAGAACGAAGACGCATCTTCTAACGTAAAATCAGTATGCGTTTTCAGGAAATTCTCCACTACCGCTTCGTTTTCCCCCTTGTTAATCGTACAAGTAGAATACACGAGGACACCGCCCGGTTTTACCGTTTTGGCGGCCTCGGCAATAATCTGCTTTTGCAATTTAGGAAGTTCCGTCAAGGACTCCGGTGTTTTGTGCCAACGCATGTCAAGTTTACGTTGCAAAATACCAAGTCCCGAGCAGGGTGCATCTACCAGTACCCTGTCAAACTGATTGTACCACGTTTCCGGCATTTGGGTAGCATCTTGCAAGTTAAAATCAGCAATTGTTACTCCTAACCGTTTCGCATTAGTCTCCATAAGCCCTAATTTATGCTCATGAATATCATCCGCCGTAATATGACCTTGATTGGCCATACGCGCCGCTAAATGCATGGTTTTACCGCCCGGTGCCGCACAACAATCGAGAACTTTTTCACCCGGCTGCGGATCTACCACATAAGCTACCGCCATAGACGCTTCATCGGTAAACGTAATTAAGCCGTCTTTTACAAGGGGCGCACTTTCCAGTGAACCGGTATGACGTGTAATATGGACCGCTTCCGGCAATTTTCCGGTAGGTTCTGCCTGCCAACCGGCTTTTTCAAAAGCCGCCATACCGTCAGCCACAGAGCCTTTCAAAGTATTGATGCGGGCCGTCAACTTCGGTCGTTCGTTAAACCAAGTACAAAGCCCTATAGTTTCTTCTTCGCCATACGTCTTGAGCCAATGTTCCAATAACCAGGTTGGCTGATTGTAAATGAAAGCCATGCGCTCTATATCATTTTTGGCAAGTTCGTCAATGCTGTAGCTATCGCGATTGCGAATGAAATTACGAAGCACGCCGTTCACAAAACCATCGAGGCCGCGAGCCATTTTTTTGGCCATTTTAACACTTTCATTGACGGCGGCACTGTCCGGTACTTTATCCATGTAAATAAGCTGATAGAGCCCTAAGCGCAAAATTTCCACTACAATCGAGGATAATTTGCGTAACGGACGTTTAGCGAGTGCCATAATAATGGCATCTAAATAATTGCGACGTCGTACGACGCCGTAGACGAGTTCCGTGAAAAAACGACGGTCTACATCACTTAATTTATTATCGCCCAGCATCTGCTGAAGTACGATATTAGCATAGGCGCCGTCGCGATTAATCTGCAATAAAGCTTGCACCGCCAAACGGCGTATATTAACTTGTGCTGTTCCTTTATCCATTGATTAATTTCTCCACCACTTCTTTAATTCGATCCGTATCAACCCGCGTATTACAGCAAGGTCCGCAAGGTCGTTCATTCAGAACGCCTACTACGGGAATCGGAAATACATCATTCATGCCACTTACCAAATCCCGTTCACAGGCGATGGCAACAATAGCTTTCGGCCGAATATTTTTAATCATCAA
>ENA-OQJC01000205-OQJC01000205.1-human-gut-metagenome-genome-assembly--contig:-NODE-205-length-18571-cov-4.093526_pt1 | contig 18571 bp, 20 predicted proteins | sample MGYA00242600_ERZ504766 | MGnify/ENA primary metagenome ERZ504766 (study PRJEB26092, sample SAMD00036364) | human gut metagenome | host: Homo sapiens | study: EMG produced TPA metagenomics assembly of...
GAAATCAATGAGAGCTTTTTATTTGAGGTTGTCCAAAAACATGAATATGCATATGAGATGTGTCAATTACAGGAGTTGATAATTAAGAAACAGGATGAAAGATGGATACTTTATTGAATGATGAGGTGATGGGATATGTAGAAGTAAAAAAGGTTTTTTAATTAAGGAGTTTTGTTTTGTGTGGGATAGGCAAAAAATAGACCAAAGGAGGCAGTTATATGAGTAAAAAAATGTGCAAGAGGATATTTTCAGTAATTTTATCATTAGGTCTTGTTATGGTTCAATCCATGAATGTTAATGCAGCAGGTAATGAAATTGGTAAATATTCAGTATTCGTTTAGTGGCAGATATGCGGTGCGGACAGGCATCTATTTGGGATTTTAAAAAATAGCAAAAATCTCTGGACACTGCAACAAACAGGAGCCTCGCAGGAACACTGCTGTAAAATCCGCTTAGTATGAGCGTATTTTGCAGCAAGTGCTCCTGCGAGGCTTTGTCATTTAATCCAATAAACTTAAAACGCTTTATTTCTTCTTCCACGCAAGAAGCCTCTCAATATGCAGCGGTTTCCCCTGAACAGCCTGCACCTTCAATCTGTTTTCCTCACTGAAACCAACCAGAATATCATGATTAGCCTCAGCCAGATAATCGATGATACCATCGATATCAGACTTCGTGTTCTTCGGACAATGAATATACAGATGCTTATTTGCGGAAATATGCAGTGTATATGAGATGCTGAAATGATACCACAGAATCTTGTGCAGGGTAGAGTATTTGTAAATCCATAAAATCTCTTTGATAGGCACGATGGCATTGCCATAAGGCGAGGTCATGATAAAATAGTGCTCTGTGATAAACATGTCCTCGGTGGCAAGCTGTGGCAGTGTCGCAAGCTCCTCCTCAGCCTCGGCAAGCAGCTTGTGCGGATTGCCAAATACAACAAGATTCTGACATGCCGGTGCCAAAACAGGAAACCTGATGCATAGGATGTAGAATATCAGGCTGATAACAGCATAGATGAGAGTGCCAAAATAAAAACAAACATAAAAATAGTAGTTTTCAAATGGTACTCAGGCTCATTAAGATAGTAGCCTGTTATGGTATCGGAGAGTCCCTTGGAATCCCAACTCAGATCCTTAGACAGTTTATTTACAAACTGTGTGTAGGTGCCCTTTCCCTTTACGATTTTACCGACCACCGTGAGTTTGTCGATAGAGGGCAGACCCTCCTCACAGGTGGATGGTGCAAGCAGTACAATAGAGCAGTGCTTATCACGCATGCAGTAGTAGTAATAGCCCTTGATATCGTTGCCGTCCTTCATGGTGTAGCCGGTAAAGTAAAGCTTTTTAAGGGTGGTTTTTACATATCTGTCCGAATCCTTGTATGCAGCTTCAAAGCTGACAGAATCGTCAATGTGTATGGGCGATAAAATATCTCCGAGTGAAAATGCAAACCATAGCACGGTAAGCAGAATGATGTATACAATCGGAGAGAAAAGACGCCTTTTGTAAAATGCTTTGATGTTTTTTGTTATGTAGTGTTCGTAATTATCAATCATATGCTTAGTATAATGGTTTTTGTGCCTTATATCAACCTTGATTTTGAGACATTTAATTGTTATTATATAATTAATAGTAACTATTCAGAACCACTGAGAACAAAAAAACTGATGCGTCATGCTCGCATGTAAGCAGCAGGTTTTCTTGTTCTCAAGGTGGCTCGAATAGAGCCACCCCCACACATATGAGCAAAATTAGCTGCAAAGCAGCGGGAAAGCACGAGTATCGTGCGGTTTTGCGAATGTGCGTGGGATGGTTCTGAATAGTTATGGTAAATAGAAACACGAAATGAGGTAATTATGGAAGCATACACGAGTTTTGCCCGGGTGTATGACATGTTCATGGACAATGTGCCATATGAGGTGTGGAGCAGATATATTGTCGAAAAACTGCGTGCAAATGGCATAGACAGTGGATATGTCGTGGACTTAGGCTGTGGTACGGGAAAGCTTACCACGCTTCTTGCAGATGCAGGCTATGATATGATAGGCATTGACAATTCTTTTGACATGCTTGATATGGCACTTGAGAGAGAGGATGACAGAATCCTTTATCTGATGCAGGATATGAGAGAGTTTGAACCGGGAGAAAAGGTGAGTGCCGTCGTAAGCGCATGTGACAGCATCAATTACATTCTTGAGCCTGAGGATCTGCAGGCAGTTTTTTTTCTGCGTGAGCGAAAGTCTTAAAGAGAGTGGCATTTTTATATTTGATATCAATACTCCATACAAATATGAGGTGCTCATGGCTGATAATACCATAGCTGAAAACCGTGATGAGGGCAGCTTTATATGGGACAATTATTATGATGCCGATGAGAAAATAAACGAGTATGACCTGACACTTTTTATAAAGGAGCAGTCAGAGGATGAGGATGACATCTACAAGAAGTTTGAGGAAACTCATTTCCAGAGATGCTATGAGATTTCAGAGCTTAAGGAGCTTCTTGAGCAGTCGGGACTTGTGTTTGATGCGGTGTATGATGCGTACACAGACGATCAGGTGAAGTGTGACAGTGAGAAGGTCACTGTAATTGCACATAAAGCATAGAATTAGATAATGAGAGGTAAATTATGTCAGATTATATAGTAAGAGCAACAGCGGCGGATGCTAATATCAGAGCATTTGCTGTAACATCAAGGGAGATGGTGGAGACCGCCAGAGAGGATCACATGACAACACCTGTCATGACGGCGGCACTTGGCAGACTTCTTTCTGCGGGAGCCATGATGGGAGCTATGATGAAGGGCGATAAGGATATCATAACTCTTCAGATACAGTGCAGCGGACCTGCAAAGGGGCTTACCGTCACAGCAGATTCGCACGGCAATGTAAAGGGCTTTGCCATAAATCCACAGGTTGAGCTGCCACTCAATGCGGCAGGCAAGCTTGATGTGGGAGGAGCGCTTGATCTTGGTATACTCACAGTTATAAAGGATATGGGCTTAAAGGAGCCGTATTCAGGTCAGTGTGAGCTTAAAACAGGTGAGATAGCTGAGGATCTGACCTATTATTTTGCCACATCTGAGCAGATTCCGTCGGCGGTTGGTCTTGGTGTGCTTGTGGATAAGGACCAGAGCGTAAAGCAGGCAGGCGGATTTATCATCCAGCTTATGCCGTTTACACCGGATGAGGTTGTAGACAGGCTTGAAAAGAAAATTACAGAGATTGATTCTGTGACACAGATGCTTGACAGGGGGCTGACTCCGGAGCAGATACTTGAGGAAATTTTAGGAGATTTCGGGCTTGAAATCACAGATACGACTGAGACACGCTTCCACTGTGATTGCTCAAAGGAGCGTGTGAGCAGAGCACTTTCCACACTTAGCAAAAAGGATCTTGATTCCATTATCGCAGATGGTGAGAGCATTGAGGTAAAGTGCCAGTTCTGTAATAAGGCATATGAGTTTACGGTGGATGAGTTGAAGGAGATGCGCTAATTGAAGGACGGATATATAAAGGTCGCTGCAGCGACACCAAAGGTAAAGGTAGCTGATACTGTATACAACGGACAGCTTATTAAAGCTCTTATGAAGGAGTGCACTGACAATGGGGCAAAGGTGGTTGTTTTCCCGGAGCTTTGCATTACCGGATATACCTGTCAGGATCTTTTCTGGCAGGATAAGCTCATAGCTGCAGCAGAGGATGAGCTTATAGGGATAGCAGATTACAGCAGGAGCCTTGACGGCATATTTTTCATAGGGCTTCCATATGAGATAAACGGCATGCTCTATAATATGGCGGCAGTTGTATCGCGCGGAGAGGTGCTTGCCATGGTGCCAAAGACATTTCTGCCAAACTATAATGAGTTTTATGAGGCAAGGCATTTTGCATCGGGAGAAAACCTTAGCACATATGTCACACTGAAAAATGGACAGCAGGTGTCTGTAGATACTGATTTTATTTTTAGCTGCAAGCAGCTGCCAAAGCTTAAGATAGCGGTGGAGCTTTGTGAGGATCTTTGGACTCCGAACCCGCCGAGCATCAGACACGCGATGTCTGGTGCTACTGTGATTGTAAATCTGTCTGCATCAGATGAGGTGACAGGCAAGGCAATATACAGGAGAGAGCTTGTGAGCGGACAGTCTGCCAGATTAATCTGTGGATATATTTATGCGTCAGCGGGAGACGGTGAGTCCACACAGGATGTGGTCTACTCAGGACACAATCTCATCTGTGAAAACGGAAATGTGCTTGCCGAGTCAAAGCGCTTTACAAATGAGACTATATACAGCGAGTTTGATGTAGAAAGAATAGAGACTGAGAGGCGCAGGATGACAACATTTGTTGTCGAGGATGATCACAGATGGGCTGAGTTTGATCTTGAGGTAAAGGATACCACTCTTAGCCGCTATGTGAATCCGGCTCCTTTTGTTCCTGCAGACAAGACAGACAGGGACAGACGCTGTGATGAGATTCTTATGATTCAGGCTATGGGGCTTAAAAAGAGATTAGAGCATACCAACTGCAAGACCGCGGTTATCGGTATTTCAGGAGGACTCGACTCCACACTGGCACTGCTTGTCACGGTGAGAGCATTTGACCTTTTGGGAAAGGATCACAAGGATATAGCGGCAGTTACTATGCCGGGCTTTGGAACAACAGACCGCACATATGACAATGCGGTAAATCTCATTAAATGCCTTGGAGCTACATTTATCGAGGTGGATATAAAGGATGCTGTAAATATACATTTCAGGGATATCGGACAGGATCCGTCTGTGCATGATGTCACCTACGAGAATGGACAGGCACGCGAGCGCACACAGATACTTATGGATATCGCAAACAAGGAAAACGGAATGGTTATAGGTACAGGAGATTTGTCAGAGCTGGCACTCGGCTGGGCTACCTACAACGGAGACCATATGTCCATGTATGCTGTAAATGCATCGGTTCCAAAGACTCTGGTGCGCCATCTGGTAAAATACTATGCAGATACCTGTGGCAGCGATTTGCTGGAAAGTACACTTCTTGATGTGCTTGATACACCTGTTTCTCCTGAGCTTTTACCACCTGAAAACGGTAAGATTTCACAGAAGACAGAGGATCTTGTGGGCCCTTATGAGCTGCATGACTTCTTCCTTTACAATATGCTGCGCTGCGGCTATGCTCCTGCCAAGGTTTACCGCCTTGCAAGGATAGCATTTGAAGGAAAATATGATGATGAGTTTATTCTCAAATGGCTTAAGAACTTCTATCGCAGATTTTTTGCACAGCAGTTCAAGCGCTCATGTCTGCCGGATGGACCAAAGGTAGGAACAGTGGCGGTCTCACCGAGAGGAGACCTAAGGATGCCTTCTGATGCGTGCGGACGTATCTGGATGGATGAGGTTGATAAGCTGTAATAGTAAGAGGAAAACAATGGGAAAGACACATAAGAAAACTCATAGAAGGCAGGGAAGCATAAAACGTGCAAGGCACCGCGACAGGCGCATGAAAATAGGTGCGATAGTCCTTTGCGCCGCGATAATCATAACAACATTTCTGGCGTGCGGCATGCAGCTTTTAGTTCCCGTAGCTGACGCAGTGGTAGGTGCTGATAATAAGACGCAATCGGGTAATGTTGATGTGCAGAAGAATAATAATTCACTTACCGCATCTAAAATGGATTCAGAAAAAAATCAAAACAGCTCAGAGGCTGATGTAAACGCTGCGGAGCAAAGCAGCGAGCCTGACAAGGAAACGAAGCTTGATGAGATACTTCACAGTGCAAAGTATCCGGGGCAGCTAAAGGAGCTTGCAAAGAAAAATGATGAGGCAATTGACTTCATATATGAGTATCCTAAGGAGCATTCGAAAAAGCATGATATTGATCTGACTGCAGAGGCCGCGCAGGATACAGTACCTCTATTGCAGCAGTGGGATAAGAGATGGGGCTATGAAAAGTACAGTGGCAATTATTTTGCGGCGAGTGGCTGCGGTCCGACTGCACTTTCGATGGTTGTATTATATCTGACACATGATGCACAGGCATCCCCTCTTGCGGTGGCAGAGTATGCAAAGGAGGCCGGCTACAGTGTGGATGGCTCCGGAAGTGCATGGGATCTTATGAGCAAGGGCTGCAGGCACTACGGTGTAAATGCAAAGAGCGTAAAGGTAGATGAGGATATTTTTAAGAAAAAGCTCGATGAGGGCAATCTGATTGTCGTAAATGTCGGTCCAGGAGATTTCACAGACAATGGGCATTTTATGGTAATCACAGGCTATGATGATGAGGGCTTTACTATAAATGATCCAAACAGTATCATAAAGAGCAATAACCACTGGCAGTTTGAGAGGCTGAGTTCGCAGATCAGAGCCGCCTGGAGGATGTTTGTATAGATAATAATAATAAAACCTGCTGTGTCATGCATGATGGACACAGCAGGTTTTTAGTTACATTCAGGAATAATTAATTAGTGTAGTGTACTAAATCTATACGGACTAATAACAAATAATAAAGTATGGCATGCAGATTATAACAATTGAATACCATGCTCCTCACATTCCTTAATTGTCTCCTCAGGCCACAGTGAGCTCTGTACCTCACCGATATGAGCCTTTCTGAGGAAGAACATACAGATTCGTGACTGTCCGATTCCGCCTCCGATAGTGTATGGAAGCTCTTTGTTGAGTATAGCCTTCTGGAATGGAAGCTTAGCACGCTCAGGACATCCGGCCTTGTCAAGCTGTTCCTTTAGGGCTTTTTCATCTACACGGATACCCATTGATGAAAGCTCAAGTGCGATATCAAGAACAGGATAGTATACGATGATATCAGCGTTTAAAGCCCAGTCGTCATAGTCAGGGGCACGTCCGTCGTGAGGCTCTCCGTTTGCAAGCTTGTCACCAATCTGCATTACACAGATTGCACCCTTTGCCTTTGCAAAATAATACTCGCGCTCCTTTGGAGTATTGTCCGGGAACATTTCCTCAAGCTCTGATGTGGTGATAAAGGTGATATCCTTTGGCAGAATTAAATCTATGTAGTCGTACTGTATAGCCATGTACTGCTCGGTCTTGCGCAGGCATTTGTATACGGTCTTTACTGTTTCCTCAAGGAAGTCTAAGTTTCTGTCCTCCTTGCGGATGATTTTTTCCCAGTCCCACTGGTCAACAAATATAGAGTGGATATTGTCAGTCTCCTCATCGCGTCTTATGGCATTCATATCTGTGTAGATACCCTCGCCTAGAGAGAAGCCGTATTTCTTTAATGCATATCTCTTCCACTTGGCAAGAGAGTGAACGACCTCAGCCTCCTTGTCACCCTGCTCAAGGATGCCGAAGGTAACAGGTCTTTCATATCCGTTTAAGTTATCGTTTAACCCTGTGGTAGGATCAACGAAAAGCGGTGCTGAAACACGTGTCAGGGAAAGACGCTGTGCGAGCATGCCCTGGAAGAAATCCTTAACGGTCTTGATGGCAAGCTGTGTATCGTGAAGATTCAGTGCCGAAGAATAGTCCTTTGGTATTGTTAATTTGCTCATTTTAGATTAAACCTCGTTGTATTATAAATTTTTAAATAAAATTCCTTTAACCTGATTATTATATCACAATTTTTCTAGAAAGATAGTCCATAATATGATAAAATTAGATAGTTTAAAGAGAAACAATATAGTTTTACCTTATTTTTACGTGGTCAGGGTGTTAAGAAAGGCAGTAGATTGATATGAGAAAAAGAGATATGACCTTTGCTTCGGCGGTGCTTGAGGCAATAGACGCTATTTTAGCTCTTGCGTATATAGGCTTACAGATTTATTATGGAGTGTGCTATCACATACAGGTATTTAAGTTTGTGGCCAATATACTTGTGCTTTTGCTTGTATACATTGCAATCACATGGCTGCAGCATTATCCGGAAAAGCTCAATCACATAGCAGCGGAGCTGTGTGTGGGCAATATCAGAAAGTATTCACTCAGGCTTTTGATGTTTGTAAAGCTTGTTTTTACTGCGGGGCTTCTGGTGCCATGCGTGTGTGATGCGTTTGGAATAGCAATCCGCGATGTATACAGTCTCATTATGATAGGGCTCATCCTTGTGGTGTCGGCATATTATGAGTACAGGATATTTCAGGAAATAAAGTCATTGCGGAAATAATGTAGGAGAAATAAAATGCAGCTTAGTATAGAAGAAGTTAAAAAGCTGGATAGTAACAGCTATCAGATAATAGATATAAGAAGTGAGGAAGAGGTGGCGCACGGTGCCATAAAGGGAGCACTCAATATTCAGGCAGAGGAAATAGAGTCAGATGAGAGGGTGTTGCATGATAAGAAGCTTGTCATAGTCTGCAGCCGTGGTAAGACGAGTGTGGACGTGGCAGAGTATCTCACAGAAAAAGGCTTTGATGCGGCAAGCTTAAATGGCGGCTATATAAGCTGGCTGCTTGATGCCATGAAAGAGGATGAGGTGGCAGAGCGCGATATAAAGGCAGATGTGGAGCAAAGCATCAGAAAGAAATTTAAGAAATCCATCTGGCGCAAGTTTACAAAGGCGATAAACACCTATGAGCTTGTAAAGCCGGGGGATAAGATTGCAGTGTGTATCTCGGGCGGTAAGGATTCCATGCTCATGGCAAAGCTGTTTCAGGAGCTTAAGTATCACAACAAGTTTGATTTTGATGTGAAGTTTCTCGTCATGGACCCGGGCTACAATGAGGCAAACAGACATGTCATAGAGGAAAACTGCAGAAACCTCGGCATCCCTGCCACTATTTTTGAGTCGGATATATTTGATGCTGTATATGATATCGAAAAATCGCCATGCTATTTATGTGCGAGGATGAGAAGAGGGCATCTGTATGCATTTGCAAAGGAGCTGGGCTGCAACAAAATTGCGCTCGGACATCACTATGATGATGTTATCGAGACAATACTGATGGGCATGCTCTACGGTGCACAGGTACAGACCATGATGCCTAAGCTTCACAGCACAAACTTTGAGGGCATGGAGCTTATCAGACCGCTTTACTTAGTCAGAGAGGACGATATCAAGGCATGGCGTGATTACAATGGTCTGCATTTCATACAGTGCGCATGTAAGTTTACAGATACCTGTACCACCTGCAATAATGAGGAAAACCGCTCGAAGCGTGTTGAGATAAAACAGCTCATTGCCAAGCTTAAAGAGGTGAATCCTTTTGTCGAGGCAAATATATTTAAGAGCGTGGAGAATGTAAATCTGGCTACGGTTGTAGCATATAAAAGGATGGCATAAAGCACAGCTTCCTAGATCACTATGATGAATAAGACAGATATATTTCAGGAGGGCATTGTATGGCAGATATCATGGATTATATTGACTGGCGTGGAGACATAGGCTTTGATGAGGTGCATGTAAATGAGGTGGACGGACTGTATTTTTTTCACAGCTTATTTATGTGCGGATGAAGCCCTATATGCCGGATGCAAAGAAGTCATACCTTACGATAAAACAGCTTGCAAGTCTTTATTGCGCGGACCACAGTGATGACGAGATTGAGCAGATGCCGAATCTTTTCCGCCACTCTGCGCGGCTGCTTCAAAAGCTGGCGCACTCAAGGCGCTATGCAGACTGTATTTTGAGATATTATGTATACGATATAAGTGAAAAAGAGGAGTCGCAGTTTTCTGCAGTCACGATAGAGCTGCCTGACGGCACATATTTCATTTCCTACAGTGGTACAGACCACTCGGTGGTCGGCTGGAAGGAAAACTTTAATCTAAGCTATCTCGATGAGACACCGGGACAGAACAAGGCGAAAAAATATTTAAAGCAGGTGGCAGCATATATATGCAATGATGATAGGGGCATAAATGAAAAAGCCATAAATGATAAAGCTTTAGATGATGAAAATATCAACAATAAAAGCATCAATACAAGAAAGCTGTGGATAGGCGGACACTCAAAGGGTGGAAATCTGGCAGTGTTTGCCGCCATGCATGTGGATAAAGAGGTGCAGGATGTCATTATAAGGGTGTTTAATTTTGACGGGCCGGGCTTCAATCACAAGATGATATATACGACAGGCTACAAAAGAATTTTTGACAGAATAGAGACATTTCTGCCGCAGTCATCCATTGTTGGCTTATTGCTTGAGCATGTGGACGATTATGAGGTGGTAAGAAGCACTAATTCGGGGCCGCTGCAGCATGATGCTTTTTCATGGGAGATAATGGGCGGAAGTATTATAAAGGCGGATGGGCTTGACAAAAACAGTGTGCGCCTTGACAAGACACTCAGAAACTGGATAGGCAGTATGGATGAGGCGCAGCGCAGGCAGTTTGTAAATGTGCTTTTTTCAATAGCATCGGACTCCAATTTTGAGAACCTTGACCAGATGTCATTTAGGCAGCTTATTGAGATGATAAAGGCTGCCGATGAGCTGTCCAAGGATGACTGGAGCATGCTTAAGAATACAGTAAGACTCCTGATTTCTGCCGGTGTCGGTGTGGTCAGAGACGAAAAGGAGAAATAAATGTTAAATCAGTTTTCAAGAACACAGCTTTTGCTGGGAAAAGAGGCGATGGATAGGCTAAAGGGCGCAAGAGTCGCAGTATTTGGAATAGGAGGAGTGGGCGGATATGTCTGCGAGGCGTTAGTCAGAAGCGGCGTGGGAGCGATTGACCTTATCGATGATGACAAGGTGTGCCTTACAAACCTGAACAGGCAGATAATCGCAACCCGAAAGACCATAGGAAAATACAAGACAGATGTGATGGAGGAGAGGATTCATGATATTAATCCTGATGTCAGTGTCGTGACGCACAGGTGCTTCTTTTTGCCGGAAAATGCTGATGAATTTCCGTTTGAAGAGTATGATTATATAGTTGACGCGGTTGATACGGTCACAGCAAAGATTGCGCTTGTCATGAAGGCACAGGAGAAAAATGTCCCTATCATAAGCAGCATGGGAGCGGGAAATAAGCTGGATGCAAGTGCATTTAAGGTGGCTGATATATATAAGACCAGCATGTGTCCTCTTGCAAAGGTCATGCGCCGTGAGCTTAAAAAACGTGGCGTGAAAAAGCTCAAGGTGGTATACTCTGAGGAGAAGCCTACAAGACCGATAGAGGATATGTCTATAAGCTGCAGAACCAATTGCATCTGCCCGCCGGGTGCCGAACACAAGTGTACAGAGCGCAGGGATATTCCGGGAAGCCTTGCATTTGTACCATCAGTGGCAGGGCTTATTATCGCAGGCGAGGTAGTACAGGACATAGCCTTTGACAGGGTATGATGAAGAATACAATTACGAAAAGAGAGGAATAAAAATGCCAGTATTTGATTTTAGTGATACACCGGTAGCAAATGAGCATCCGGAGTGTACATATGAGACATTTCATTCGACAGAGACCAAGGCATCGGCCGATAAACCGATTGTTGTGATAGACAATAAGCAAAAGGAATGGGCGCATCATGCGCTCGGTATGTTTACAAATCCGATAAAGCGTACATCCTTTGAATTTGAGGATGGTGATGGCGTGACCAGTGCGGATATCCTGCGCATTGATTCGCGCTTCGTGAGTCCTTTTTAAGTGGCTTGGCGAAAATCACATAAAGGTGCAGCTTTCAGGAGCCAATACACCTGATGGATACGCAGTATACAAGGTGAGGGAGGTGGCTCTCGGCAGAGGCACAAAGCTGTCTGCAGAGGACGGATTCCTGCAGTATATGATGGAAAGGCTCTTTGCCAGCACCATGCCTGAGGATGAACCTGACCTTGATGATTACGAGGAAGAGGGCGACAGCATGAAGCTTACCAGTATACAGAGCATCACAGATTTCATGACCTGTGCAGGCCGTACACTGCCTGACAATATACTGCTTTGGGCCAGAAGAAACCTGGCAGTCGCGCGTTCAAGCGAGGTATCACCTGAGGAGAGACGTCATGCGCAGAGAGCACTTTCCATCATGATGAATATCCAGTGGAAGGGAAATTATTTTGAAGCAATTGACCCTGTGGAGGCAAGGCGCATACTCGATGAGGAGCTCTATGGCATGGAGAGCGTGAAGCAGAGAATCATTGAGACCATTATCCAGATAAACAGGACTCATACACTTCCTGCCTACGGACTGCTGCTCTGTGGACCTGCAGGAACCGGAAAGTCGCAGATTGCATATGCTGTTGCACGTATACTCAAGCTTCCATGGACCACACTCGATATGAGTTCCATAAATGATGCAGAGCAGCTCACAGGAAGCTCAAGAATCTATTCCAATGCAAAGCCTGGGATCATTATGGAGGCATTTTCACAGGCGGGAGAGTCAAATCTTGTATTTATCATCAATGAGCTTGACAAGGCCTCAAGCAAAAACGGCAACGGAAATCCTGCAGATGTGCTTTTGACACTGCTTGACAATCTGGGCTTTACAGACAACTATATGGAGTGTATGGTGCCGACCGTCGGAGTATATCCGATTGCAACAGCCAACGATAAATCCCAGATTTCTGCACCGCTTATGTCACGTTTTGCAGTGATTGATATTCCGGACTATACCGATGAAGAGAAGAAGGTCATCTTCCAGAGATTTGCCCTGCGCAAGGTATTTGAGCGAATGGGAATGAAGGAGGAGGAGTGCGTTCTCACAGAGGACGGACTTGATGCAGTGATTAAGCTTCACGAGAACACATCGGGCATAAGAGATCTCGAGCAGGCTGCAGAGCATCTGGCAGCAAATGCTCTTTATCAGATTGAGGTTGATAAGGTAAAGCAGGTGGTATTTGATGCCGAGGCTGTTTTTGAGCTTCTGGGATAGTATAGCGGATACAGGAATTGTTACGAAAATAAAAGGAGATTGTCAGGATGAGAGAATTTGGAAAATCCAGAAAACTAGATAATGTGCTTTATGATGTAAGAGGACCGGTGGTAGATGAGGCGGCCCGCATGGAGGAAAACGGCACAAATGTGTTGAAGCTCAATATAGGAAATCCGGCGCCGTTTGGCTTCAGGACACCCGATGAGGTGATATATGATATGTCACGCCAGCTCACGGACTGTGAGGGGTATTCCAACTCCAAGGGACTTTTTTCAGCAAGAAAAGCAATCATGCAATATGCACAGCTCAAAAAGCTTCCTAATGTGACGGTTGAGGATATCTACACCGGAAACGGAGTCAGCGAGCTTATAAACTTAAGCATGTCAGCGCTTCTTGACAATGGTGATGAGGTGCTGGTGCCGGCACCGGACTATCCGCTTTGGACAGCCTGCGTTACACTTGCGGGAGGCACGGCAGTGCACTATATCTGTGATGAGCAGTCAGAGTGGTATCCGGACATAGAGGATATCAAAAAGAAGATTACAGACAAGACAAAGGCAATCGTAATAATAAACCCTAATAACCCTACAGGAGCACTCTATCCAAGGGAGGTGCTGCAGCAGATAGTTGATGTGGCAAGAGAACACGAGCTCATGATTTTTTCGGATGAGATATATGACAGACTTGTGATGGATGACTATGAGCATGTGTCTATTGCGTCGCTTGCACCGGACCTCTTCTGTGTGACCTTTAGCGGTCTTTCTAAGTCACATATGATAGCAGGCTATCGTATCGGATGGATGGTTTTAAGCGGCAACAAGGCGCTCGGAAAGGACTATATCGAGGGTCTCAACATGCTCTCAAACATGCGTCTTTGCTCGAATGTTCCGGCGCAGTCGATAGTGCAGACCGCTTTAGGCGGATATCAGAGTGTAGGCGAGTATATTGTGCCGGGCGGACGAATCTATGAGCAGAGAGAGTACGTCTACAAGGCATTAAACGATATACCGGGAATTTCGGCAGTAAAGCCAAAGGCAGCATTTTACATATTCCCAAAGATTGATACTGCAAGGTTCAACATCACAAACGATGAACAGTTTGCACTCGATCTGCTTCGTGAGAAGAAGATACTCATCATCCACGGCGGCGGCTTCAACTGGGATAAGCCGGATCACTTCAGAGTGGTATATCTGCCTAGAACAGAGATACTAAAGGATGCCACAGGCAAGCTTGCAGTACTTTTTGTCTTCATATAAGCAGAAATAATTATTGGCATAGATAATTATAAAACATATGATATAAAACATATAACATAAAACATATAACATATAAGCTCCGGCACAGAAAACTTTTTGTTCTGACCGGAGTTTTTATATTATGCTGTAATATTTTTTAAAAGTAACCTACCTGTAACTTTACATAATGTATTATACACTTGTATCGCGGGGCGGCTGCACTTTAGATGTCAGACCGCACAGCACTCAAAAATGCATAGAGAAGAAAAGGAGAATTAAATGGAACTGCTTAGAGTAGAACACTTATCAAAAATATACGGAGCCGGAGAAAATCAGGTCAAGGCTTTGGACGATGTATCATTGAGCGTGGAAAAGGGAGAGTTTGTGGCAATTGTCGGGGCGAGTGGCTCAGGAAAATCCACACTGCTTCATCTGCTTGGAGGTGTTGACAGGCCAACAAGCGGAAAGGTGTATATAAACGGCACTGATATTTTTGCAATGAATGATGATGAGCTTGCCATATTCAGAAGAAGACAGGTAGGCATCATTTATCAGTTTTATAATCTGATACCTATATTAAATGTGGAGGAAAACATGGCAATCCCGATGGAGCTTGATGGAAGAAAGGTGGAAAAAGCACAGATGGATGACATGCTTTTGCGCCTTGGACTTACAGAGAGACGCACTCATCTGCCAAATGAGCTCTCAGGAGGACAGCAGCAGCGCACATCTATAGGAAGAGCTTTGATTACGAGACCATCTATAGTGCTGGCGGATGAGCCGACAGGAAATCTGGATACCAAGGCAAGCAACGAGATTATGCATCTCTTAAAGACCTCAAACCGTGAGCTCAACCAGACAATTATCATGATTACACACAATATGGAGCTTGCAAAGGCGGCTGACCGCACAATAATGATAGAGGATGGTAAAATCAGATGAATTTGATGAAGACACTCACATTAAAAAACTTAAAGCTCAACAGGAAAAGGACTATTGTCACGATAGTCGGAATAATTCTGGCAACAGCGCTTTTGTCAGCGCTTGTCACACTTGTGTCAAGCTTTCAGTACAGTATGATTGAATATCAGAAGCAAAAAGAAGGCGACTTTCATGTGAAATTTTCGGGTGTGAAAATGTCTGAGCTTTCAGAGTTTAAAAACAACAGAAATATTGAAAGTACATTTGAGACGATGGGGATGGGCTTTGCAAAGCTTGACGGCTGCAAGAATGAGGATAAGCCGTATGCTTATGTCATGGCAACAGATGAGGCAGGCTTTGAGAAAGGCTGCTTTAAACTGATAGAGGGGCGCATGGCAAAAAATGAGGATGAGATAGTCATTCCAAGGCATTTAAGGACAAACGGACGAATCGACATAAAGGTGGGAGATGAGATAACACTTGATATCGGAAAGCGATATGATTCAAACACCGAAAGTGTCATATGGGAAAATATCGCATATGAGCATGAGGCAGAGACACTTACCGATACTGTGACAAAGCGCTACAAGGTGGTAGGCATCATGGAAAGACCGGGCTATGGAATGGAGGACTATAGTGCCGCCGGATATACATTTGTCACATATTCTGATGAGCTGGCAGCAATTGATAACGGCACAAAGAGTGAGGCAAGCGAAGCTGACACTACGCTCATAGTGTACAGCAGGTACACTCAAAAGGCTTTAAGAAATAAGGATGCTGTGACTGCAGATATAATTGGTGTGGATGAAAAGCTGTTTGAGAAATCAAATAATTCATCTGTTGAAATGTCTGCTGAGGAGAGCGACAGGTTTCTTAAAGAGATGGAAAATGCAAAATATGATATATATATAAATCGCTTCCTTATAAGCTATGAGTGTGTTTTCCCGATTGACGGCACATTTAAAGCACTGTTTACAGTGGCCGCTGTTGTGGCTTTGATAATTATACTGACATCGGTGTACTGTATCAAAAACAGCTTCAACATATCAATCACTGAAAAAATCAGGCAGTATGGCATGCTTGCAAGCGTGGGTGCTACGAGGCGCCAGATAAAAAGCAGCGTTAAGACAGAGGCAGCAATGCTTGGAGTGGTTGGTATTCCTGTAGGTACCATGAGTGGTATTTTGGCATCGTTTATACTTGTCAAGGTGGTAAATGCGCTGTCAGCAGGCTGGCTTAACTTTGCTTTGAGCTTTCACACATCACTGCCTGCACTTATTCTTGCTGTGATACTGAGTATAGCAACCATTTATTTCTCAGCAACAGGCAGTGCAAGAAGGGCCGCAAAGGTCACACCGCTTGAAGCAATAAGAAACACAAAGGAGATTAAAATAAAGTCAGCAAAGCTTAAGACACCGGCTATTATAGGCAGAATCTGGGGCATTGGAGGCGTTATCTCATATAAGAATATAAAGAGAAACAAAAAAAAGTACAGAACCACAGTGACATCCATTGTCATCTGCTCAGTGACGTTTATTGTAATATCATACTTTATGTCTATGGCCTTTAGCAGGGGTGGGATGTCATATGCTTCAACAGATTACAATATCGGAATAAATATGTCATGTAAAAATGACCTTGATATTGAAAAGCTCTCTAAGCTTTTGAGTGGCATTGAAGGAGCTGAGGATTATCTGGTTGGAGCAGGCTATGATTTCGATGTCAGTAAGCCGGAGTATACAAAGGAATATGGAGAGTATTGCGGGCAGCTTTATGATGACAGTGAGGATGTCTTACAAGAGTTTTTAATCACAGTTTTGGATGACAAATCGTATGATAAGTATGCGTCCGACGCAGGCAATAAAAAATGCAGCTGCAGGAGCAATTCTTGTGAATAAAGGCACATTTGATGTGTATAATGAGAATAGCTCAAAAATACGTCAAAAAAAGAGATGGAGCTGTAACAAATATAAAGCAGGAGATACAATCGAGTGTGGCTATAATGTTTATGATGATGCTTCTTCTGATAGACAATGCAGCAGAAGGCGATACTGAAAGCAGCACAGATGATAATAATGCAGTGAAGGTGATACTGAAAAGCGGCACAGAGGATAACAGTGGATACGTTGACGAGGAAACAATAAATAACGGAGTCAGAAAGACTGTGGATGTAACTATTGCAGGTGTCACAGACAAGGTACCAACAGGTTATAAGGGCTACGGCAATACCACGCTTTTGTTTATGAACCAAAAAGGCTTTGAAAGCCTATGGGCTGACGGCAAGAACGGTAATGAGATTAAACCGGGACATGCGTCATATTCGGCATATGTGGTTGCAGAAAATGCAGATGAATATCAGGATACATTCGAAAAGGAGACGGAAGGAAATACTGAGTATTCGCAGATTAGTTTTTATGTCAGCAATCTGGATAAGGAGATGCGCGATGAAAAGTCACTCTTTACACTGCTTGGAGTATTTGCATACGGACTTATTGTGGTCATTGCCTTAATAGGAATCACAAATATCATCAATACCTTAAGCACCGGAATGGAGCTTAGAAGCCGCGAGTTTGCCACATTAAGAAGCATTGGAATGACAGATAAGCAGTTTGCCGGAATGGTCAGGCTCGAGAGTGTGTTTATATCTGTAAAGGCACTTGTAATAGGTGTACCGCTTGGTATTTTAATAAGCTATCTCTTATGTGTTATGATGAACAGGATGGATGACGCAATCATTTATGAGCCGCCGTATAAAGCAATTATATTGTGTATAGTGGTTGTAATAATGCTGATTTATGCTATCATGAAACTATCAATGACGAAGCTTAGACACAATAACATTATTGAGACAATCAAGAATGAAAATCTGTAGGAAATGCGGGAGCTGATATGAAAAAAATACTTCTCATAGAGGACAATAAAGGAATAACAGAGGGACTGTGTGATACCTTTACAGAACCTGAATATGAGCTTTTGACAGCAGGCAGTTTAAAGGAGGCTGGGGCGCTTTTGAGTGAGCACCCCGGCCTTGTGCTGCTTGATGTGTCGCTTCCGGATGGGAACGGCTTTGATTTTTACAGCGAAAGGCTGGAAAAGAAAAAACACCGGTGATTTTTCTTACCGCAAGGGATGAGGAAAATGATATAGTAAAGGGACTTGAGCTTGGAGCGGAGGATTACATCACAAAGCCTTTTTCAGTAAGAGAGCTTGTGGCGAGAGTAAACCGCGTATTTTTACGAAGGAAAAGTGATGACAGCTCATCTGTCATACACGCAGGAAGCATAAGCTATGATTTGGACAAAAAGGAAGCAAGAAGGGCTGGACAGGTGATTGCTCTTTCAAGTCTTGAAAACCGTATACTTGATCTGCTTTTTACCAATCACGACAAGGCTGTGTCCAGAAATGCCGTGCTTGACTGCATCTGGGAGGCGACAGGCAACGATGTGTATGACCATACAGTGACTGTCTATATGAAGCGCATCAGGGCAAAGCTTGGTGAGGATGTGATAAAGACTGTGAAGGGAATCGGGTATCGTGTTGATTCAGATGAAGCTCTTTAAACAGTATCGGCTGACAGAGACAGTTCCCGGGGAAAGCATGAGAAAGAAGAAATATAATTTAGAGAACAGAAAACA
>ENA-OQJC01000208-OQJC01000208.1-human-gut-metagenome-genome-assembly--contig:-NODE-208-length-18465-cov-4.402279_pt1 | contig 18465 bp, 14 predicted proteins | sample MGYA00242600_ERZ504766 | MGnify/ENA primary metagenome ERZ504766 (study PRJEB26092, sample SAMD00036364) | human gut metagenome | host: Homo sapiens | study: EMG produced TPA metagenomics assembly of...
TCCAAACGCCTGCGTCAGTACAAAAATCCCCACAAGGGCGCACAGCAGCAGCGTCCCGCCTGTCAGCAGCACCGCAATCTGTTTTGTCACAAGAAACAGGGCTATGGTGATCCCGGACATGGAGAGGACAAGCTCCATTGCCACCCGGCCAAACAGCCGCTTTACCGAGAGGTTTTGAAACTTCATTTTACCTCGCCTCCCGTCCATTGATACCCCATGCCGTAAACGGTCTTGATGTAGGGTGCGCCGCCGTCGGCTTCAATCTTGCTGCGAATACGGCTGATGGAGGTTGTCAGGGTGTGTTCGTCCACAAACCGCTCGTCTATATCCCACAGCTTTTCCAAAAGCTGCCCACGGGTCAGCACTTGCCGGGGATTTTTACGAAACAGGTTCAGCATTTTGTACTCCATCGGGGATAGAGTCAGGGGCTTGCCGTTTAAGGAAGCCGTCTGCTCCGAGAAGTCCAGAAACAACCGCCCGTCGTCGTAAATGTCCTTGGCCGGTTTGTGGTGTTCCAGCATGGCGAACATGGCTTTGATTTTCCGCTGCAAGGCCCCAATCACAAAGGGCTTTGTGATGTAGTCCACCGCGCCCACCTCATAACCCCGTATCTGGTCGCTCTCCTGATCGTTGGCGGTCAGGAATATTACGATGGTGTCCGGGTGCTGAGGCTTTATTAGCTTGCACAGCTCAAAGCCGTTCCCGTCCGGCAGGTTGATGTCCAGCAGCACTAAATCAAATTCCCGCTGGCGGATGGCGTCGGCTGCGGTTCTGGCATTTAGAGTAGAAGTCACGCCGTAGCCGTCTGCGGTCAGGTTATAGGCTAACATCTTATTCAAAAAACTGTCGTCCTCGACAATTAAAATCTGCTTCATATCCTCACTTCCTTTGCTTTTTGCAGATAGTATAACAGGCAAATGTCCGAGAATTGTTACAAGGACAAATATATTTATCATTTTACAGCTTTTTTATGTGTACTGCAATTTTATAAAAGAAAGGACAGCAGTATCATCAAATTGCTGTCCTTGCGGTTTATTATAGCTGGTAGTGTATAAGCGTGGGTTCATCATATTTGGTGTGGTATCTTTAACTATGGGAAACTCCTCGTTCCCATTTTGAAACAGATTTGTCACTCATCCCAAGTTTCTCCGCAACTTGTTTTTGGGTTAATCCTAACAATTTTCTCTTGTCAGCAATATATTTTCCTGTTTTTATGAGATCCATAGTATCCCTCCTTTAAGATGATACTAACTGATAATCTAACATTTTTAACACCCCTTAGAAGTAGAATAAGCATGTTTTATGAACATACAGCCTATCAAGATAGCCAGTTTTATCTATATCGCCAAATCCAACGAGCAAATTTTCCTCTACTGCAACGAGAGTATAATGTTGTAAAAAGAACTATTCCATACATCCAAATCATCATTTCCTTTTCATCTGGTTTTGATTCTGCCCGTTAACCCCTTTACACTTTTATGATATCTCCCCATGCTGCGCACAGTTTTTCAAAGGTCCATGCCGCATTTGCAGGGCTTGTGGACGGCAGCGTGACTGCCTCCATGCCTGTCAGCGGAAGCTGATATTTCTTATAAAGTGCCCCTGCTTTATTTCCGTTTGCAATGACCTGCTTTATATCGGCTGTGGCAAGAATTTTCCTTATATCTGTCGGTTCGACGGTTTTGATGCTATTGTCGCTCGAACCCTTGATATCACAGCTTTGTATCACATCCCATATGGCTATGTGGTTTTTAAACAGCATATATTTCTTCTCATCTATCGTCTCCGGCACCGGTTCATCCAACAGATACGCAAGCAGCTTCCAAAAACGGTTCTGCTTGTGTCCGTAATAGAAATTGTTTTCCCTTGATGCAACGGACGGCAGAGTGCCGAGGATCAGTATGCGGCTGTTTTCATCATAGACAGGCTCGAAGGAGTGGGTTATGTGTTCGTATTCCATATTGTTACCTCTTATATCTGCAGCAGCTCTTCCGGCTTATCAATACATTTTAACTATACTACAATGCCGTTGTTTTTTACAACAATACGCATAGTTCCCAGAAAAATAACTTATGATTATTATACTTTATCCATCTTGATTTCACAATCTTTTGTTCACGACAAAAAAGTAGTCGTTTCACTTCCACATTTTTTGACGTTATAACCCATTATAACCCATTGATGTTTCACTCAAAATGGGTTATAATAGATTGTAAGAAACGGGGTGATATTATGGATATCTACAAACGAATTTATGAATTAGAAAACGAGATAGCAGCCTTACCACAAGGTTCTATCAACATGAAGAAAATTTACGGCAAAGAGCAGCCTTATCTGCAATGGACAGAGAATGGAAAAAGCAAAAGCAAGTACATTAAAAAGAACGAACGCGAAGAAATTTTTGCAGGTGTTGAAAGGCGCAAACAGCTTCAAGAAGAATTGAAAGAACTGAAACAACACAGTTCTATTGATCCATCTAAATCTACAGATTTTGAAACTTCTGTCATTATCGGAGAACGTCTTCTGGCACTGACAAAAGGTGTAAAAAACTGGGGAAAACGTGATTGTTTCAGACAGTTACAGGCATATTTAAACAGTGAGGAAACAGATCGTGTATGCTTGGTATTTGGTCTGCGACGAACAGGAAAGACAACAATGCTGCGTCAGGCTGTTTTAGGAATGACTCCATCACAGTCCGCAAAATCAGCATACATCAAAGCAAAAGGGAGCGATACCATGGCAGCGATGAATCGTGATTTGGGCAAACTCCTTGATCTGGGATATGAATATGTTTTTATTGACGAAGTAACCCTAATGCCCGACTTTATTGATTCAGCAGCACTATTCTCTGATATCTACGCTGCACAAGGTATGAAAATTGTTTTATCCGGAACAGATTCTCTTGGCTTTTGGTTTGCGCTTCATCAGGAACTTTATGATCGAGCTGTTACGATTCACACTACCTTTATTCCATTCCGTGAACATAGTCGTTTACTCGGTATCGACAGTATTGACGAGTATATTCGCTATGGCGGCACACTTCGTGCAGGAGAACTGGATTTTGATGATAAAGACGTTATTTCAGAGGATGCTTCGTTCCGTGATGACGAATCCACACGGCGTTATATCGATACCGCAATCTGTAAAAATATCCAGCACTCCCTGAGTTGTTGTCAAGACGGAGGATATTTCCGTCATCTCCAATCACTCTATGAGGCAGGTGAACTAACAGGTGCTATCAATCGAATCATTGAGGATATGAATCATCGTTTCCTTATTCGTATTCTGACCGACAAATTCAAATCTCATGATTTGGGTTCAGCTGCTGATGTTTTGCGAAGAGATCGTAATCCCAAACAGCGTACAGATATTTTGGATAAAATCGATACAGAAGCAGTAACCAAACGATTAATGGATATGTTGGAGATTCACAATAAAGAAGAACAATCTATTGGTATTACAAATGCTCACATAGAGGAAATCAAAGAATATTTGAAAGCACTTGACCTGATTGTTGACGTTCCACGAGAAACGGTAATTCCAAGTGCCGAACCACTAGAGAATATTTTATTCACGCAACCAGGCATGCGTTATTGCCAGGCACAGGCATTGGTTCATTCTTTGACAAAAGATGAATTATTCTCTACATTGAGCGAGCACGAAAAAATGTTAGTTTCTGAACGTATTTTGGAAGAAGTGCGTGGTCGTATGATGGAAGACATCGTACTTTTAGAAACATTCAAATCGGCTAAAAGGCATCAACGTGTTTTCAAATTGCAATTTGCTGTCGGCGAATACGATATGGTAATTTACGATGCTAAACTCAATACATGTGAATGCTACGAAATAAAACACAGCTCGAAAATTGTTCCAATGCAAGCCCGCTTCTTAGTTGACGAAGAGAAACTGAATCAAACAAGTCAGAGATTTGGCCAGATTACCAAGCGATGTGTGCTCTATCGTGGTGAAGATTCCGTCATGGAAAATGGCGTTGAGTATCAGAATGTAGAAAATTATTTGAAACATTTATAATTTTTCCCTAAAGAAAGAGAGGTCCATGACATTTAACATCATGAACCTCTCTTTCTTTATTATCCTCTATGAGCCATCCACTTCTTTTGCTTCTTCCAGCAACGGCTGTAGCTCGTTTGCTTGAGTGCAATATAAACACCAGAAGTACAGGTTTTCAAAGCTAATTCATGAAATCGTTTACACATACTTAACAGCTGATAAATACTGGAATGTTAATAATTCTACGCAGCAAAAAAGGAACCGGAAAATCCGGTTCCTTTTTGATATCGCATCTTTTATGATAAATATATTCTAACTGCTTCATATAAGTAATACACAAATCAGCTCAGCTCTATCTCATATGCTCCGGCTTCAAAATCCACCGTAAGAAGCGCATACGCTTCACCGTTATCATAGCGGATTGAGAGCTTTGGTCCTTCTTCTGCTACTGTGATGACAGCTCCCTTCTCAAATGCCTTATGTGTATTTCTCATGCGAAGCAGCTCAAGCTGCTTTGCAACAACATCCTTTTTTAGCGCCTCCCTGATATCGGAGGCACTAAGGTTTGTTCTGTTAATTTCCTTGTGTCCTGATTCTCCGGCGCGTCTTACGGCCTCATGGTCATTTTTGCCTGCAAAGAGGTCAAGATACCATACCTGCGGCTTGCCCGGCATGAACATCTGAATAGCACGGGCCAGAAGCATTTTGCTGTCAGACTCACCAAGCGCACTGTAATATGTGGCATTGACCTGATAATATATATTCTTCTGTCCGTGAAGATTTTTGACCATGCCGCCACGAGATACAATCAAATCTATAAGCGAACGTATATCGTCCTCAGGAAGCAGACCCTTTAAATCCAGAAGAGGTATGCCGTCATGGCAGCCAAGCATATTTACAGTGGAGATTTTATCATCCACAACCTCACGCGCCCATTTTGCAAGGTAATCTGCTCTCCTGTTCTCAATCGCATCAATTACCAGTCCTGGTAAAAGAAATCATATGTGGCATAGCCCTTATCTGCAAGGGTTTTGTATATTTTCTCCTCATATGCCGCATGTATTTCAGGCAGCAGAGTCAGCCCGAGCGGAGCTGCAAGCTCATGAATCTGCTGTAGAAATTCCCAGGTCTCAGGATCATTCAGGAAATTCTTTTTCCCCGGTGCCTTAGGCGCATAGGCAAATGCATCAAGCCGCACAATAGCCGCACCGTAGGATGCTATTTTTTTAAGTGTTTCACGATAGAAATCCCACACCTTTTCGGACTTTATATTTAAATCCATCTGTCCCAGATAATCTCTGCCATGCACCTCCTGGTAAAATGTGTTCCAGTATGGCACCCTTCGTCCATCCGGAAACTCAACCATGAGAATCGGAAGCCCCGGCTTTCTGAAAAACATCTGCTTTAAGCATGACTCATCAGGCTGTATGTAGCCCTCGTCCGTCATGACTCCATGACCTTCCCAGAACTTGTTCCAGTCTATGAAAAAATCCCGGTACTCCGACTCATCGCCCTTTTCCACAAGATCCTTGAACTGTGGTGACTGTGCCGAAGCATGGTTTAAAATAAAATCAAGCTTTAGGTCAATCCCCAACTCCTTCAATTGCGATAAATCCTCTATTGTCGCAAGCTCCTCATTCAGATTGTAGTCCACGACCGAAAATCCGCGGTCCAAATCCGAATGATACAGGCTTGGCAGAATATAAAATGATGAAAATGTGTCCTGCATTTCCTTCTTTTTTAGCAGCGCTGCGATATCGGAAAGCTTACCGCCCAGACTGTCAGGATATGCATTAAGCATAGGTTTATTGTTCATAGACTTTGCCATCCTTTCCAACTACGATACGCGCATTTTTACCCTGTAAATCAAGCTTTTCCTGCTCCAATTCTACCACGCGGCATATGAAAGGGCTTGCGGCGTTTTCGTCACGTCCTCTCTTAATGCGGCGCGCCTTAGTCTCCTCAGGCGAACTCTCTAGAAATACAGGTATATCAACACCCTTAAGGTATTCGCTTCCTCCGTGGGTCCACTCCAGGATGAGCACTTTGATTCCTGTGAAATCAGTCTCGTCATATGAGATATCACCGTCCTCGCGGCCCATATGCTTTATCTCAATTATATCTTTTCCTGCCTTAAACTCTGAAAGCTCCTTGTTAATCCTGTCAAAGTCAATCTCCTCAGGTGTTCCAAGATATCCACGTAAGCCATCCTCGCCGGACTCGTTATACACATTAAGGCGTTCCTCGTCGTTTCTCATCGGGATACGGTGTGGATAATTGTCCCCGGTCAGCACATAGCAGGCTGTATTATCGTTAAGGAAATACTGCTGCAGGGCTGCTGCAATCGTTGTCTTTCCTGAGCCTGAGCCGCCGTAGATGCTTATTACAATACGTTTATCAGAAGAACTATCTGCAGTGTCAGCCTCACTTAATTTTAGATTGCCGCACACCTTCTTTATCTCATCATACAGCTTCTTTGCCTCATCAAGCCTGATAAATGAAAACTGATATGCCTCATACTCCTTTGTAGCAAACGGAAGCGGTATTCCGGCATTCATCAGTGCTGCACCTGTGTACTGCCTGCCGGTATTTTCCTCAATATATACTGCATCAGACTCCAAGCCCTTAAGCTTCACATAGTAAGTAGCCGCATTTGCCTCCGCATACAGACGAACCACGCTCACAAGTGCCCTGTCCTTTGCCCTTGAGACAGACATCCAAGCAGCCACCTCATCCTCAAATGGGCTTGTAAGGCGCCAGTAGGTGCCCTCATTTATAAGCATCTCATACTTCTTAAAGGTCTTGATCTGCTCTCTGATTTCTTCCTTTTCCTCATCTGACAGAAGGGCCGGATTCAGCTCATAGCCAAAGGTTCCTGCCATGGCTGTGATGCCTCTTGTTTTAAGGCTTGTCACTCTGCCTGTCTGATGATTTGGCACTGCCGATACATGCGCTCCCATTGATGATACCGGATAGAAGAACGATGTGCCATACTGTATTCTTGTACGGTTTATGGCATCTGTATTGTCACTGCACCATATCTGTGGACTGTAGTAGAGCATGCCTGCATCAAATCGTCCACCGCCACCGCTGCAGCCCTCAAGAAGTATATCCGGATATCTTGTCACCAGACGCTCCATAAAATCATACACTCCAAGCACATAGTCGTATGCAAGATTTCCTGCATACACATCAGCCATGCTTCTGTTCATATCCCACTTCACGTAGTCGATTTTTCCCTGGTCAAACACTGCGCAGATCTGATCGAAAATATTGTCCCTGACTTCTTTTCTCGAGAAGTCTAAAATAAGCTGGTTTCTTGAGCGTACAGGAAGCTTTCCCGGAATCTGGATAGCCCAGTCAGGATGCTCTCTGTACAGATTACTGTCCTCATTCACCATCTCAGGCTCAATCCATATTCCAAATTTCACTCCCTGTGCATGCACTCTGTCGATGAGCTCTGAAAGTGTTCCGCCAAGTTTTTTCTCATTCACAAACCAGTCTCCGAGTGATGAATTATCATCATCTCTCTTTCCAAACCAGCCGTCATCCATGACCACCATATCTATGCCCAGTGATGCGGCCTCCTTTGCAAGGTCTACTATCGTATCGCCTGTAAAGTCAAAGTACGCAGCCTCCCAGCTATTGATGAGCACCGGTCTTACCTCATGTGCAAATCTGCTCCTGCACACATGCTCACTGATGCAGGTGTGGTACTGATGGGAAAGCTGTGAGAAACCGTCTGCCGAGTATGACATAATCACCTCAGGCACTGTAAAGGTCTCTCCTGCCGCAAGCGGATATGAAAACAGTTCATCGGAAAGCCCCATTAAAAGGCGTGTCTGGTTAATCTGATCCTTCTCTGCCTCACATGAGAAGTTGCCACTATATACAAAAAGCATACCATAGCAGTCTCCTGCATTTTCTGTAGTATCGCGCTGTGCGAGAATAACCGCCGGATTGTACTGGTGGCTTGAGGTTCCTCTGCGGCTTCCGAATGAAAGTGTGCCGTGTCCTAAGCGTGTGCGCTCAAGATTGCGCTCCATGGCATGCTTACCGTAGAATCTGATCACATCATAATCTCCGTAAACCATATCCAGGCAGGCAGCATGAGCCTTTTCAATTGTAATATTTCCACTGCCTGTATTTTTAATGAGCACACTTCTTGTGATGACATCACAAGCCTCGAGCACGCCATAAAGCAGATGCACCTCAACGCCTGCGATATCATCGCCAAGAACTATTTCAAGAGTCTGCGCTTCATCATCAGATGCCCACACTGCCGGAAGTCCCTTTAGAGCGTATTTTCCGTCTCTGATTTCATAACTCTTATAAAGAAGCTCAACACTCTCAGTGCCCTGTCGTTTTTGATATCAAGCGCAATATTTCTGAAATCGCCTGTGCCAAGTGTCGGATACTCCTGTGGCAGCGTATCAAGCGAATATGTACGGTTCATGCCTGCTGCGTAAGGATTACCTGAAAAGCCTCTGTCAGCATATGTCAGCACATAGTCCATATCACATGTGCTTTTTGCTCCGTAGTACAGATGCAGCAGATAGCCCAGTCTGTCCACCTGCATCTGATATGTGGTGTGAGCTGTCTGTAAAGTAAAAATTTTCTTGTTTGGATTAAATATAATTGCCATAAAATCACTCCATATCATTGTTAAAATAGTGTTTAAAAATTATCCCTTGATTGCACCGTTTGCAACACCGTTTAATATCTGCTTCTGGCAGATTATATAGAATATAAGTATCGGTATCAAAGCCAGAATATATGATGCAAATGCCAGATTGTAGTTGGTTCCAAACTGTGTCTGGAAATTCAGCTGTGCCAACGGCAGTGTATTCTGTCCTGTTCCTGACATGATGACAAGCGGTGTCATGACATCATTCCAGGTACCGAGTGCTGTCAGGATGGCTACTGTCGCATGCATAGGCTTCATCATAGGAAATACAACTCTCCAGTATGTTGTCCATGTGCTTGCGCCATCGATGTCTGCAGCCTCCTCAAGTGCCATAGGGATATTTTTCAAGTATCCACTATATAATAATACATTCATTGGCATGTAAAATACAAGATATAAAATGATAACTCCTGCCCTGTTTCCAAGTCCCATCTGCGCAGTCTGCTTTACAAGAGGCATCATGAGAATTGAGAATGGCACAAACATACCGCTTACAATGTAAAGATATATGAAACGGAAGCTCTTTTTCCTTGCCATGCCTCGTCCGATAACATATCCTGCAATCGAATGGATAAGGATTGCGAGAACAATGGTCACAATAGTGATAAGTAAGCTGTTTCCGAGAGAATGCCAGAAATCAGTCACCTTCATAGCCTCTGTGAAGTTTGAAAAGCTCCACTTTGAAGGGAATGAAAGAGCTCCTGCGACATCATTTGTCATCTCACTCGGTTTCTTGAAGGCAATGATAACAGCCATATACAGCGGGAAAAATACGGTTAAGGTTCCCAATATTAAAACGATGGTAAGTACCCAGTTTGATTTTTGTTTTTTCATTATAACTGCTCCTCCTTCTTATTCATAACGCCCATCTGGAATAGTGAAATAGCCACAATTACAACAAAGAAAATTACTGCGTTTGCACTCTGGAAGCCAAACTGTCCTCCATCCATACCATTTCTGTAAATCAGGTATGAGATTGACTCAGTGCTCTGCGCCGGGCCGCCCTTTGTCAATGACATAATCTGGTCAAATACCATGAGGAAGTTCTTTGTGCTGAGCACCAGATTAATTGTAACAAATGGCATAACGAGTGGAAATGTAACCTTCCAGAACTGCTTCCATTTGCCTGCTCCGTCGAGCATGCTGGCTTCGTAAACATCCTCAGGTACTGTCTGCAGTCCGGATATATAAATGATGGTATTCATGGCAACTGCCTGCCATACCCCGACAATCAGCACACCAATCCATGCATATTTTTCACTCGCCAGAATACTGTTTTGTAAGAAACCGATGTTGAAGGTATTTCCTACTACCGGCAGAATATATGTAAAAATAAAGCTGAAAATGTAACCAATAACCAGTCCGCCAAGGATATTCGGTACGAAATAAACACCTCTTAATGCACTCTTGCCGCGGATATTGCTGTTTAACGCAACTGCCATTACAAGGCTTAATACATTTACAAGTACGGTTCCTGCAATCGCATATTTAAAGGTAAACAGATAGCTCTTTCCGACTCTGGCGTCGGTAAACAGGTCTGTATAGTTTCTAAGTCCGACATAATCATATGAGCCGTAGCCCTTGTAGTTTGTAAAGCTGTAAATCACACCCTTTATCATCGGCAGTGTGTTGAATGCGAAAAATAAAACCACAACAGGTATCACAACTGCCCAGAATGTCTTGTCTCTATTTGACATTTTCTTTTTCATTTTGCATCCTCCTGTTCCTTCTGGTAATCCTGTACTTCACGAATCAGATCTCTGTTGTAACGCTTCCAGTCTGAATCAAATTTCTTTAAGAACTTCTCCTTTGCATTGTCACCTGTGTCAAGCAGATATGTCTGAATCATGGCGTCCACGCTCATCTCACTTGGATAATGATGATCCTGATAATCCGACATACGGTTGTCCTTTATATACTCCTGCATATCCTTCAGTGTATCCGGTATTGCGAAATCTCCATCCTTGCAGGCAATTCCGCCCTGGTCATCCAGATATGTCTGAATTGTCTCATCGCTGTACAGATATTCAAGCACCTCGTATGCTGCTTCCTTATTTTTGCAGGCCTTCATAACTGAAAACTGTAAATCTATTCCTGAATTTAACACATTGTCAGCCTCATTATCATTTGCCGGGAATGTAAATGAACCGATATTCATATCAGGATTAACCGACTTAATCTGAGGAATAGCATAGCTTCCTATCGTGTACATGGCAGATTCACCTCTGGCAAAGGCTGTACATGCGTCATTGTAGCTGTAAGCATATGGATTGTCCTCTGCATAATCAAGCAATGTGCGTATCTTGTCGGCAACCGGAGAATATGCCTCCTCAAATGTCGTATTTCCCATATTTACCTGATTGCAGGTGTCTGAATCACAAAGACCTACTGCAAGGGCATTCCACGGTGCCAGACAGGTCCATGTATCCTTAAAGCCCAGATACAAAGGAAGTGTTCCGCTTTCCTTTATCTCATCGCACAGTGCTGTAAACTCACTCCAGGTTGTAGGCACCTTCCAGCCATTCTCTGCAAACATATCCTTGTTGTAAAGCACTCCTGCTGCATTTGCGGCGTAAGGAAGTGCATAGGTGCCATCCTTTGGAATGAACTCAAGCTCCTTGTCCATATCCAGATATGCCTCTTTTACAGTGTCCACTACATCCAGATCTGAGATATCCTCAAACAAATCTGCATCCAGGAAATTTGAATAATTGATATCTCCACCTATTGCAATGATATCCGGATAATCCTCACGGATGAAGCGTGTCTTTAAAATAGTCATAGCCTCATTCGGAGATGAGATAGTCAGATGAATATCATCGTGAGTCTCATTAAATTGCTTCTCAATCTTCTCGAAAGCCTTAACAGCCTCCGGCTTATAAGAAACCACCTCAATCTCAGTTTTTCCGTCCGCCCGCTTTTCATTTCCACATCCGGTCAGTCCTGTCGTGCACATTCCGAGTGCCAGCACAACCGCCATAGCCTGACAAATCTTTCTTTTTGCCATATTTTTTCACTCCTTTTCTGTTTTATTTGCTCTTTTTCCTGATAAACCGATTATAACATACCATTATGTATACAATAAATACCCTTATTTTTGCTTTTTTATATCAATATGCTATAAAATATGCTATAATTGCATATAATGTCGCATAAGGGTATATTTATAGTATTAATCAATAAGGAGTGACTCACATGGACAAGCTTTCCTTCAATATTTTTCCAAATGTAAATTTCATAGATTTGTGTATGTACCAGTTCGGCCACGAGCAGTGCGAACCGGGACATTCTTTTGGTCCTGCCACAAGAAACCACTATCTATTCCACTATGTACTGTCCGGCACCGGCACTCTGATGGCCGATAATGCAAAGGGCATTACACAAACCTACAACATAAAAAGCGGGCAGGGCTTTCTGATTTTTCCCGGCCAGATAAATACCTATATCGCAGATGACAAGCTTCCTTGGGAATACATATGGATTGAGTTTGACGGTCTGCGCGTCAAGGAGGCTCTCACCACAACAGAGCTTACCAAAAATAATCCTGTATATCACACACACTCAAAGGATATCCGCGAAAAGCTTGTTGAGGAAATGCTTTACATCACAAGGCACCCCTCAGAATCACCGTATCACCTGATTGGGCATATGTACCTTTTTCTGGATTATCTGATGCAGTCAGCCAAATCATCAAAACTCGTTCCGGGTGGGAAAATGAGTGATTTTTATATAAAAGAAGCGATGAATTATATCGAGCAGAATTTTCAGAATGATATCTCAATCGAAGAGATTGCCGGAGTCTGCGGCATAAACCGAAGCTATCTGGGCAAGATTTTCAAAAATTCCGTTGGACATTCACCTCAGGAATTTCTCATGAATTATCGTATGATAAAGGCCACAGAGCTTTTAAAGCTGACCTCCTTATCCATCGCAGATGTTGGTTCTGCCGTTGGATACGAAAATCAGCTTCATTTCTCACGCGCCTTTAAAAATATCTACGGAGTGGCTCCGAGGGAGTGGAGGAACGAGCATAAATAAGCTCACTGTTCATCCTTCACAAATTCATTTACATTGTCATGGGTCACCTTCTCATACGGCAGATAAACATACTTTTTATCCTCAAACTTTATGTTTTTCATGCTGCCCCCGGTGGCTGCCAGATAGGCAAGCGAAGCCATAGCCCTTGCCTGTCCCTCCTTGTCATTGTAGACTGTTGCCGCAAGCTTCGACTGCTGCACTGCTTCAAGCCCATCGTCTGTGCCGTCCACTCCAAAAAATGCAGGTACATTTGACTCCGTCACACCAAGCTTTTCGTATGCGTCCATCGCTCCGAGTGCCATTGCATCGTTGTTTGCAATAACCAGCTCTATGCTGTTTTTATACTGACCTATAAGCTGTGTCATACGGTTCTGCGCCTGAGCACGATTCCAGTTTGCTATCTGACAGCTCAGCTTTTCTATCTGAAGACCGTTATTCTTCATGCTCTCTGTCACACTCTCTGTCCTGACGATGGCATCCTGATGTCCCATCTCTCCCTCCAGGATGACGTACTGTATCCTGCCATCACCGTTTTTATCCACACCCGGATTATTCTTTATATAATCGGCAATGAGTTCCCCCTGCATCTGACCTGACTGCTTTGCCTTTGCCCCGACATAGTACAGCTTATCCCAGCGATTTAAATCCTCATCAACCGGCTCCCTGTTAAAGAAAATAATCGGGATGTCCTTCTCCATTGCAGCATTTATAATATGCGACAAATCTGTTCTGTCTGCCAGATTAATACACAGCACATTGCAGCCGTCCTCTATCATCTCCTGCACCTGATCATCCTGTGCACGCTGTGAGCCTGCAGCATCCATGATTGTCATGCTGATATCGTATTTGTCTGTATCAAGACTTGCGCACTCCTTTTTGAAAGTTTCTATCAGCTCCCCGATAAATGTATCCTTCTGGTCATAGCAGGTCACGCCTATATATATCTGTTTTTTCTCGTCAACTCTTGTGTTGCTGCACGAGACAAATGACAATATCAGTGCAAAACACAGTATTATCATGGTATTTCTTATTCTGCTTCTCATTTATTGTTCCCCCACTACTGGCTGATTGCATACAAAAGCTTCTTGTTTTCTTCATCAAACAGATTTTTCTGGTAAGAAGCTGGTAAGATACCGGCTTTTCCTCTACTGAATATTTTCTACTGCCACGCAGCATATCGACCAGTCCTACAACACTTTTGTATCCGGCAGCAAATTCATCAGGTGTGATAAGAGCCTCTGTCCAGCCCGAATCGAGATAATATATGGCTTCTGTTGAGTTTCCTATCCCATATACCAGTGCACCCTGCAGATTATTATCAGAGGCTTCCTTTGCCGCCTCAACCACACTTGCATCATCTATTGCAAGAACTATGTCAACCTTTCTCTGTGACTGCAGATTTATTTTCTCCCCGGTATCCGAAACACCTGATACAATCCACATCACAACACAGCCGCTCTCCGCAAGAGTATCCTTTATGCCATCAATGCGTTTTTTACAGGCATCGGATTCAGTGTTTTCACAATAGATTCCTATTTTTTTACCTGAAAGTGTTCCGTTGTTGTCAGCAAGAAGCTTTTGTGCCAGTTCCACACCCATGCTGTACTGGTCAAACTCCACTGTATTTAACGACTTAAAGCTCTCGCTTCCCGCCTGGTCTCCGACTACCATTATCGGTGTCTTTTTATTTATCCGGATAAGTGTATTAAGGCTTTTTTCTTCTGTCATTTTTTCTGCTGTCGGCTTGAAAACGACCGCATCAGCTTTTTTGTTTATCTCCTGCTTTATGACATCAATTTCATCTGACATATTGTTCAGATTTTCCTTACTTATCATAACTACATCCACACCATACTCAGAAGCCGCCATTTTCATGCCATATTTAAACGCAGCACTGTGGCTTTCATCCACATCAGCCATCACAACTGCAATACGCTCCGGTTTCTCATTGAGCTTATTGTATGCGATAAAACCTATTCCTATCACAAGTAGTACTCCCAGCAGCAGCTCTGTTATGATGAAGTTTCTCTTATTCTTGCTCATATTTGTCCATTTATTTTTCACTGTCACACTCACACCTCCCATACAGCAAGGCAATTGTACTTGCTTCATGCTATATGATGCTCCTCAAATTGAAGTCTGTTTTCCTCTGAATAGACAATTGCCGGGATTTTGATTGTCACAACAGTTCCCTCATCAAGCTCACTTTCTATATGCAGACCATAGCGCTCTCCAAACAGTATCTTTATCCTGTTATTTACATTGACAAGCCCTACTCCCGAGCCCTTCTTGTGAACCCTGTCCGTATTTGTCAGCAAAAGCGGAATTTCATTCTCCGGAATGCCCATTCCGTTGTCTGATACCGTTATGATGATATCCTCTCCCACTTTTTGGCCTCCGACTACTATCTCTCCGAAATCGTCCAGCTCTCTGATTCCGTAATTTAGTGCGTTTTCCAAAATCGGCTGAAGCACCAGCTTCACCGCACAGTAGTCCATTATTTCCTCGTCTACCTCAAAGCTCACCTCAAATTTGTTCTTATAGCGCACCTTCTGAATATTCATGTAGCTTTTTGCGTGCAAAAGCTCATCTCGTACAGGTATTATGGTATGTCCCTTCGACAGACTGATACGGAAAAGCTTTGCAAGCTGCGTAATCATAAATGAGGCCTCCTCGTTTTTGCCCCCTTCAATCATCCATGTGATGGAGTCAAGAGTATTATACAAAAAGTGCGGATTAATCTGGCTTTGAAGCACATCAAGCTCGCTCTTTCGTCTCTCGTTCTGCTCCCATACGATCTTCTTCATGAGCTCATTGTTCTGCTTATATGAATTACGTATAGAGTATCCCAGATGCCGTATCTCTGAGGAACCGCCTACATAAATATCTGCTTCATTGCCATTCTCATACCTTTTCACAGAATCATCCAGCTTCATTATCGGCTTTGAAATACGTATAGCTATCACTCTGTTTATCCACACAAACATCATAGCCATAATAATCATTATAACAAAACAAACTGCTTCACATCCGCCATCTTATTGGTAAAGATGGAGTATGGCATCACACATACAAGCTTCCAGCCTGTGTAGCTGATTGTATCTACCATAATCTTACGATGCACTCCATTCAGATAATCATCATATATACTGTTTTGCGACTTTGCCGCAACATCGCTGTTTTCCGGAACATCTCCATCAAACTGTATCTGATGCGGATGGTAAATAATATTGCCATTTGCATCACACAGATAATAATACTGTCCTTTTCCCGATGTATTTATCCTCTCAAGCATCCTTGATACACTCGAATAATCCATGTCCACAAGCATCACACCCATCTGTGATTCTGAACCGGAGGTCAGCTCCACGGCACGGCTTGATGATATGACCAGATGATATCTCATGGAACCATCGTCAAACAGATTCTGTACATGAGGTGTTGAAAAATGTATATTTTCCATGCGCTCCATAGCTTCTATGAACCAGTCCTGTTTTGTCACATCCGGGTCCTCCTTCTGGGACACAACAGGCTCTGCAGCTATAAGGCTTCCATACTGATTATACAAGGCAATACTGCGCAGATATTCCTTGTTTGACTCATAGAGCAGGCTCATGCCATCGTGTATGCTGTCAGACTGCTTTAAAATATCATTCTCCTTTATTACATTATAATACGCCGAATCCGAAACCTGCCTCATATTGACCAGATAGCTTTCCACACTGTCTATTGTCTGGTCCATCACCTTATGATTGCTCTCTATGATACTGTCCTGCGATGCATCGGCAAATTTTATATACATCACCACAACTGTGACAAGCATTATTGCAAACGACAGCAGTGAGAATGAGAGCATTATTATGGATTGTATATTGCCTGATTTATACCTTATTCTTCTCATACTCTGTCCTGTACCTGGATGGGGAAACCCCATACTTTCTCTTAAAAACATAACTGAAATAGTTCGGATCCGCATAGCCTACATTCTGGGCTATGACATAGCTCTTGTCGTCTGTCTCCACAAGCATTCTGGCAGCCTTGTCCATTCTGTAATCAGTCAGATACTCCACAAACGAGCTGCCGGTTTCCTTCTTGAACAGACTTGAAAAATACGAGTTAGATACTCCTAATTTCTTACATGTATCGTCAAGTCCAAGGTCCACACTTCTGTAATTCCTGTGCACATAATCCTTTGCACTGTCTATGAGTGACTTCTTGGAGTTGTATCTGGCATTAGCCATATCGTCGTGCAGCCTGCTTGAAAAATCCAAAAGCCACTGCTTGAGCACCACCGGCTCAAAATTGGAGAGCTCATTATAAAGCCTGCCTACACTTCCCGATATTTCCTGCGCATTTAGCTCATTATTGCTCATGAAATGATATAACTCACTGATCAGCTCCATTACTGCCACATGGTAGTTCTCAAGTGACTGCTGCGACATAAAATTGTGCTGCATATACGCCTCAACAGCCTGTCCCACATCCTCTATCTTGCCGATACAAATCATTTTAAATAAATATGACAGCTCATTTCCCTCATCGCCATCCTTTGATATACGTCGCTGTGGCTCAACCTCTGTCATGTTTATTGCCCTGTTGCTGCCATAAAGCACCCTGTAGGATACTGCCTCCCTCGCACTCTGATAAGAGCTCACCAGCTCCTGTACATTTTCGCACACCTGTCCGATTCCGACAGTTACCTTTGCTCCCATTACATGATTTACATATTTGCAGAATCTGTCGCACTCATCTGTCAGCTCAGAGATATCCTCCTGCTGCACAAGCTGGGCTATCATGACCGTATCACCGAGATAGTTAAAAATCCTGCCATTCCAGCGCTCCTTTAAATCAGCCTGTGCCTGTCGCTCTACTGACACTGCAAGCAGTCTGATATCCATGCCCTGCGGCATCTGACTTGCGGAGGTATGTATGATAATACAGCAGTAATATGGTCCCTCAAGCACAATCTTATAGTCACGCATGTACCTGCCCAGCTCATTTTCCGGTATGCGTCCCTCGATAAGTGTCGTGTAAAAATTTGACTGCAAAACAGGCAGCGATGCTGCATAATACTGCTTCAATATGTCTGTGTTTTTCTTCTCATTCAGCTCATCATCCAGCTTTGTCTTAAGCTTTTTGAATACCTCCGTGATTTCAGCCAGATTGAGTGGCTTTAAAATATACTCCTCTATCTCGAGATGCACAGCCTCCTTCGCATACTCAAAATCGTCGAAGCCTGTGAAAAGCAAGAGCTTCGTCGCAGGAAACCTCTGCCTTATGTTACTGCACAGCTCAAGTCCGTCCATGTAAGGCATCCGTATGTCAGTCATCACAACATCAGGCTGCATATCCTCCATCATCTCAAGTGCCTTGAAGCCATTGCCCGCATGTCCTACCACATGAAAACCAATCTGCTCCCAGGATACCTTTCTCTCGATTACCTCTATTACATCCTCTTCGTCATCAACCAGTAATAATGTATACATTTTATGTTTTCTCCCTGCTATACCGGGTAACTATCCAGAATAGTTACTCTGTTTAAACTATATTATAACATACCTGATATATTCTTTTGTAGCTTTACATAAACAAAAGTGTAACTCCAAAAATGAAATTTTAAATTCCACCACCACATTTGGTGGTGGAATTTACTCCCGCACAGTAAAGGTTTACTCTTTCATATAAAAATGGTAAGGTTATCTTTCTTTCTGACAGCAGTAGAAAGAAGG
>ENA-OQJC01000210-OQJC01000210.1-human-gut-metagenome-genome-assembly--contig:-NODE-210-length-18423-cov-3.331712_pt1 | contig 18423 bp, 17 predicted proteins | sample MGYA00242600_ERZ504766 | MGnify/ENA primary metagenome ERZ504766 (study PRJEB26092, sample SAMD00036364) | human gut metagenome | host: Homo sapiens | study: EMG produced TPA metagenomics assembly of...
GGTGAGGATCAGGCGCACCAGCGGTTCGGCACAGAACGCAGTGCTCATCATCACCGGCGCAATAATATAGGTACAGGTCTTGATGGAGCGGCGGGTCATGTTCTTGACCTGCGCACGGTCATCCTGCAGTGAGGACATGACCGGGAACAAAACGCTCTCAATGGAAGTATCCACGCTTGACGCGATATTATAAGTCAGGTTATCGCCCTGATTGTAATACGCCAGATCCGCCGAGGTGTACATCTTGCCGATGATCAGGCTGCGCAGGTTGTTGTAGATGACGCTGCTCAGCGACGAGGCCAGCAGCTTCCAGCCATAAGAGAGCAGCCCTTTCAGGTGCTGCCACGAAAATTCCATCTTAGGCCGCCAGGAGGACAGCTTCCACAACACCAGCGTGTCCACCGTGATATTGGATACCTGCTGCACCACCAGCGCCCAGACTCCAAAGCCCATATAGGCAAGGCCCAGGCCCAGGACCGTGGATACGATCGCGCCCGCAAAGGCGGAATAGAAAAAATACTGGAACTTCATATTCCGGGTCACATGCGCCTGCTGGATCGTTTTGATGCCGCAGACCGCCACTGTCAGGCTGATGCCGCGAAAGATCGGGGTCATGCTGGGGTCATTGTAGAAAGCAGCCAGATACGGTGCCGCCACGAACATTCCCCCATACAGCACAAAGCTGATCACAATGCTGAAAAAGAACGCCGACGAGTAATCCAGCTCGTCCACTTCCTTCTTCTGCACCAGCGCGGTGCCAATGCCGCAGTCCAGCAGGACATACATGATATTGTTGAACACCGTCACCAGTGCCACCTTGCCGTAATCATCGGGTGTAAGGATGCGCGCCAGAAGGATGGACACCACCGCTGAGATCAGCTGCACACCGCACCGCTCTGCAAAGCGCCAGAAAAAACCGTTTACAATAACATTTTCTTTTTCTCGTTCATTCCTGCGTCCACTCAAATTCCTTTCAAAAAACCGGTCGGTCTGCACCCTGCGCAGAAATGCATTTCCGCCGTATCCTTATCATCTTCTTCCCTGCTGCCAAAACAACTGAGCAGAGATAGTTAGTTTTATAATATCACACCCATCCATGCATTTCAACCAACATATTCTTAAGAAATGACGGCCCAAAAATTTCATTTAAAAAGAGAAAAAGCGCTTGACTATCTGCCGGGAACGTGGTAATATATTCAAGCAGTCCGCATCACGGTCTTTCACCTCAGAGATTTCAGGGCTGCGAAAACAATACGGTATGCGAGGGTGGCGGAACTGGCAGACGCGCACGTTTGAGGTGCGTGTGGTTTATCCTTGGGGGTTCGAGTCCCCTCCCTCGCACCAAAAACCAGTACACATTGTGTGCTGGTTTTTCTTTTTGTGCGAGGGAGGGGATCTCGAACAAGGCGGCGGCATTTATGCCGCAAGCAATCAGCCCAGTGCAACAACGACGACCGCAGCCTGCGGCTGAAACAGGGAGGAGTTGTTGGGGCCGCGTTCTGATTTTTCAAAGCCCTGCCAAGGGGCTGCGGAAAAATCAGCTAACGCAACCCGTTGCTGTTGCTTAGCCTGCGGGTCCCAATCAATAGGAATGTCTATCAGGGGTGTACTCATTTTGTACCGGTTCTTTTTGTGCGAGCAGAGCTGGACAAATCCGAACTATTTCCTGCCAATTCATCGGCAGCCAAAGTATCCTCGAAGCGGACGGTTTGAGAGCCGTCTTTATAATTGAACGTGATCAGCATTCTGTCATCGTAGAGGAAAATGGCGTTCACAAAGATCTCAATCAGTGCCTTGCGCTGCTTTTGCTGCGATACATCGAACTTTCTGAATTTCATCAACCAGAATCGGATGAAGTCAGCATTAAAGGAAGGCTTTCTTAGCTTTTCGTCAGCAATTTTGGCGGTCAGTTCATCCTTTTGCGCTTCCAGCGCATCCAAACGCTCTTTGGTCGTCCGGGTGAACAAGCCTTCCTCGATTGCTTTCATCAGGTTGTCCAGTTTTCGGTCCACTTCCCGGAGCTGTTTTTCCAGCAGAGGGATCGCGGTATTCTCCTGATTTTGGAAATCCATGACCAGCTGAACGATTCGTTCAATCACTGCATCATCCTGAATCAGCTTCATCGTCTCCTGAACGACCAGATTTTCCAACCACTCCTTCTGTACGGTTTTCTTGTTACAGCCTTTCTTCTTTTTGGCAGTGGCACATTTATAATAATAGTAGGTTCGCCCGGTAGCACTTGTTCCGCTCTCGCCGAACATCAATGCCCCGCACTTACCGCAGAACAGCTTTGTGGTCAACAAATATTCCTCATCTGCCTTTCCGCGAGCCGGAGCACGTTTGTTTTTCTCCATACGTTTTTGCACACGGTCAAACAAATCCTTGGGAACGATGGCTGGAATTGCATCCGGGACAACGATATCCCGGAAAGAAAGTTCTCCAATATAGCGGCGGTTCTTTAACATGGTGTTCATGCTGCTGCACGTCAGCTTTCCACCCAGCATATTACGAACCCCTTTTTCGTTGAGGTAGTTCATGATCTCAACGATTTTTTCACCGTTGTCGTACCGCTGAAAAGCCTCCAATACAAGCGGTGAAATCAGCGGGTCGATGCGATAGAACTTATCTGCGTCGATTTTATAGCCAATCGTTCCTGTGCCGCCTGTGCATTTGCCTTTCAGCGCATTTTCGGTCTGGCCACGAATGACTTTTTCGGAAAGTTCCGCCGAATAGTATTCTGCCATACCCTCCAGCAGCGTCTCCACCAGAATGCCCTGCGAGCCTTCTGCAATCGGCTCCATGACCGATATCAGATGGACATTGTTCTTTTTCAGAATCATCTTGTAGTTTGCACTGTCAAAGCGATTCCGAGCGAAACGGTCAAATTTCCAAACCAAAACGATTTCAAACAACTTTTTATTGCTGTCCCGAATCATCTGTTGAAAATCCGGTCGATTGTCTGTTTTGGCAGAAAGTGCACGGTCGATATAGTGCCTGACCACTGTAATGCCGTTTCTTTCAGCATATGCTGTGCATTCCCGAATCTGGCCCTCAATGGATTCTTCACGCTGGTTGTCACTGGAATAGCGAGCGTAGATCACAGCATTCATGGAAAGCACCTCACTTTTACACATCATTGAACGAATGTACGTTTATTCAAGGCTGTTCTTCGTATAATGTATATACCATATTTTGCAAGGGAATGCAAGCTGTGTTTTTACTTGGATTCTTTGCTCTTTAATGTGCTCTTCCGATACTGCATCGGGCTCTGGCCGGTGGCCTTGGCAAAGCGGGTGGAGAAGTTACTGGCATCCCCGAAGCCTGCTTCCTGTGCGATCTCACTGATGCTGTGGTCGGTGAGCACCAGCAGCTCTTTTGCCTGTGTGATGCGGAAGTTGACCAGATAATTGTACGGCGTTGTGCCCATGTACCGCCGGAACAGGCGCAGAAAATAACTCTTGCTCATGTGCGCACTTGACAGCAGATCGGCAAGGGAAAGTTCCTGCCGGTAGTTCTTGCGCAGGGTCTCTGCCGCCTGCAGGATCAGCTGGCGGTTGGTGGTCATCTCCGCCTGCGCAAACAGGCTCTGTGCACAGAGGGCAAGCATCTCGTGCAGGGCAAGACCTGTCTGCACCATGCTGTCCACCGTGCCAAGCTCCATCTGCTCCAGAACAAGTTCAAACAATTCCTGCATCCTGACCCCGGTCAATTGGACCGGGGTCAGTTTTTGTCCGGCAGAAGCAGCGGCTCCATGGCCGCAACACCGGCACCGTCCAGATGCACCCAGTAGTGGTGCCAGCAGCTCTGCCCCGGTGCGGTGCAGTAGCTCTGTGCCGTGCGGCAGTTGAGCAGCAGTGCCTGCCCGGTCTCCAGCACGACATGGTTCCCATCCTGCTCGATGAGACCGGCACCCCGGAGGGTGTAGAACAGGATATAGCTTTCTTTATCGGTGCGGGCGGTGGAGAACCGCTGTTGTGCATAGAATAGCCCCGCCTCGGTGCAGGAATAGGGCTGTGCACGCTCCGCTTCGCTGAGCGTCGTGCGCTTCCAGATGCTTTCCGGGGTCACATCCATGTTGTAAGTCAGCATTTTTCTCCCGCCTTTCTGCTTCCAGTATAGCGGCTTTTACCCTGTGATGCAAGAGTGGACTTTTCACAAAGAATGCGTCACCTTTGCGGATGGAATCCGCCTTTCCGGGCCGCTATACTGGTACCGGAAAGAGACAGAAGGAGGCGCACTATGCACGAAAAATTTCTCGCCATCGACATCGGCGCATCGTCCGGGCGGCATATCATCGGCTGGATGGAGGACGGGACCTTGCAGACCGAGGAAGTCTACCGCTTCCCGAACAGTGTCCGGCGGGTGGACGGCCACCTGGAATGGGACATCGACAGCCTGTTTGCCAACGTGAAACAGGGCATCAAAGCGGCTTTTGCAAAGTACCCCGCCATCAAAAGCCTGTCCATCGACACCTGGGCGGTGGACTACGTACTTTTGAAAAAGGACAGCCCCTTTATCCGGTCTATGCTTACCGCGACGGCCGGACACAGGCCGTTCTGGATGAGGTGCACGGCATCCTCCCGTTTGAGAAGCTCTACGAGCGCACCGGCATCCAGTTTCAGCCATTCAACACGGTGTATCAGCTGTATGCGGACAAAAAAGCCGGGCGGCTGGCGCAGGCAGACGATTTCCTGATGATTCCGGAATATCTACTCTGGAAACTCTGCGGCGTCAAGGCCCGTGAGTACACCAACGCCACCTCCACCGGCCTTGTCAACGCCCAGATCAGAGAATACGACCCGGAGATCCTCTCTGCGCTGGGCTTGCCGGAAACCATGTTCCCGCCGCTGACCGCACCCGGCACGGTGCTGGGTCCGCTGAAGCCGGAGATCGCCTCCGAGGTGGGCGGGCAGACCAACGTGGTGCTGTGTGCCACCCAGACACTGCCAGCGCGGTGGAGGGCATCCCGATGGAGCAGGGGGAGGCACCGTTCCTTTCTTCCGGCACCTGGAGCCTGTTGGGTGTCAAACTGGCACAGCCGGTCACCACTCCAGAAAGCTGCAAAGCAAATTTCACAAATGAAGGCGGCGTGGGCTACATCCGCTATCTGAAAAACATCATGGGCTTGTGGATCATCCAGTGCGTGCAGAAGCAGCTGGGCATCTCCTTTGCGGAGATGGTGGAGCTGGCAAAGGCCAGCACCTACACCCGCATTTTTGATGTGAACGATGCGCGTTTCTCGGCTCCGCAGGATATGAGCGCGGAAATCAGAGCTGCCCTTGCTGAGACCGGTGCACCGCCTGCCACGGACGCTGACCTCATCAACTGCATCTATCATTCGCTGGCGTACTGCTACGGCGAAGCCTACCGTGAGATGGAAGCCGTCACCGGGCAGCACTGGGACAAGCTCTACATTGCAGGCGGCGGCGCCAAGAATGCCACCCTGAACGAGCTGACCGCCCATTATACCGGAAAACAGGTCGTGGCCCTGCCCATTGAGGCGACCGCCATCGGCAACCTGAAAATACAGATGAACATCCACTAAGGAGGACAAATTATGCTGGTTGAAACCAAAGCCCGCGTTGGCGTGTTCGCCATTGCGCTGGGTGCCTACCTGCCCCAGTTCCCGACCCTCGTGCCCGAATTTGAGCAGCAGTACGCTGCCTTCAAAAAGACCATCCCGGACACCGTGGAGGTCATCGACGGCGGCATCGTCACCACCAAAGAGCTGTCCATGGCGGCGGGTGATAAGTTCCGCGCTGCAGATGTGGACCTGGTGATCCTGCAGCTGCTGACCTACGCCACTTCCTACAACATGCTGCCTGCTGTGCGGGATCTGGATGTCCCGGTCGTGCTGGTGAACGTCCAGAAGAAGAAAGCCCCGGACTACGCCAACACCGATACGCCCACCTGGCTGGGTGAATTGTACGCCTGCGGTGCCGTGGGCGAGATGGTGGCCGATCTGGAGCGTGCCGGCAAGCGTCATGCCGTCATCACCGGTGTGGTAGAAGGCGGCGACCCGCAGGTGCAGGCCGAGATCGAGGACTGGTGCCGTGCGGCTCAGGTGCGCCGCCGTTTCCGCGACACCAATCTGGCCCAGATCGGCCGCCCGTATCCCGGTATGATGGACCTGTACATCGACGAAACGAATCTCTACAACCGGATGTGGCTGTATACCAAGCAGTTCGACTGGGAAAAGATGTGGGCCATCGCCGACAACATCACCGACGAAGCTGCCATCCGTGCCAAGGCAGAGGATATCCTGAATACCTTCGATATCGAAGGCGGCGGCACGGTGGAAAAGGTCTGGGAGATGGCAAAGTATGTCGTCGCCTTTGAGCAGTGGGTCAAGGACGAGAAGATCGCCTTCATCGCGTCGCATTACGATGGTTTTGCCAAGGGCAAGGCCGGTGTGCTGGACAGCATGCTGATCCCGGCCTTCTCCATGCTTATCAAGCAGGGCGTTGCCTGTGCCGTGGAGGGTGACATCAAGGTGGCTATGGCCATGTCCATCCTCAAGACCATTGCAGGCTGCGGCCAGCTGAGTGAGATGTACTCCATCGACTTTGACGAGGATATCTGCATCATCGGCCATTCCGGTTCCGGCGATGCCAACATTTCCGAGAAGAAGCCCACCATGAAGATCGTGCCGGTGTTCCACGGCAAGACCGGCGGCGGCTATCTGACCCAGTTCTATCCGCACCTTGGCCCCGTGACCTATCTGGGCATCACGCAGGACAAGGACGGTCACTTCAAGTTCGTGGTGGCCGAGGGCGTCAACGAGCCTGGCCCCATCTTCACCTTTGGTGACACCAACATGCGCACCCGCTTTACCTGCGGGGCACGGGAGTTCTGCAACCGCTGGAGCGAGGCAGGCCCCACCCATCACATGGCTGCTGCCACCGGCCGCCACATCGATACCATCCTGAAGGTGGCAAAGATCTTCAATATTCCGGTGGACGTCATCACCCGATAAGCTGAGAGAAAAGAGAGGTATTTTATCATGGGCATTCTGGATATTGCAATCGTCAAGGGCTACATCCGCATGTGCAACGATGGCTGGCTGCAGGGCTGGCACGAGCGCAACGGCGGCAACCTGACCTACCGTATGAAGGAAGAGGAAGTGGCCGAGTGCCGTCCCTTCTTCAATGCACAGCCCGGTGAATGGGTCAACATGGGCGTGCAGGCCGACAACCTGGCCGGGGAGTATTTCATCACCACCGGTTCCGGCAAGTTCTTCCGCAATGTGGAGCCGGACCCCATCCACAGCATCGGCATCGTGGAGATCAACGACAAGGGCGACAGCTGGCGCATCGTCTGGGGCCTGGAAGGCGGCGCAAAGCCCACTTCCGAGTTCCCCAGCCACTTCATGAACCACAGCGTCCGCAAGGCGGCCACGAACGGCGCAAACCGCGTCATCTACCATTGCCATGCCACCAATGTCATCGCTCTGACCTACATTCTGCCCCTGACCGACCGCGACTTCTCCCGTGCTTTGTGGCAGAGCGCCACCGAGTGCCCGGTGGTCTTCCCGGAAGGTGTGGGCGTCTGCCCCTGGATGGTGCCCGGCGGTGCAGACATCGCCATGGCCACCAGCGAACTGATGAAGAAATATCAGGCAGCCATTTGGGCACAGCACGGCCTGTTCGTTTCCGGCCCGGATTTTGACATCGCCTTTGGTCTGGCTCACACCATCGAGAAGAGTGCCGAGATCTATGTCAAGGTGCTGAGCATGAGTGGCGGCCTCATCCGTCAGACCATCACCGATGATGACCTGCGCGCCATCGCCCGCGACTTTGGCGTGACCCTGAACGAGGAGTTCCTCGACTGATTTTCTAATTACAGTGATGAGCCTTTCAAGAACAAGAAACGATTGATCGATAAGAAGGAGAATAAGAGATTATGAGTGTTTTCCGCGATGATTTCCTGTGGGGCGGTGCATGTGCAGCCAACCAGTTCGAGGGTGCCTGGGACGTGGACGGCAAAGGCCCCAGCGTACCGGATATGTGTACCAACGGCTCCCACACCAGCCCGAAGTGGGTGACCACCCACATCCACCCGGACCGCCTGTACCCCAGTCATGAAGCCATCGACTTCTACCACCACTACGAAGAGGACATTGCTCTGTTTGCGGAGATGGGCTTCAAGACCTTCCGCACCTCCATCAACTGGACCCGCATCTTCCCCACTGGCATGGAGAGCGAGCCCAACGAGAAGGGCCTGGAATTTTACGACCGCGTTTTTGACTGCTGCAAGAAGCACGGCATCGAGCCGCTGGTCACCATCAGCCACTGCGAGCTGCCCTACGCTCTGGTGGAAAGGTACAACGGCTGGGCCAGCCGCGAGCTAATCGACTTCTACATGAACTACTGCAAAACCATCTTCGAGCGCTACAAGGACAAAGTCAAGTACTGGCTCACCTTCAACGAGATCAACACCGGCACCATGCCCATAGGCGGCATCCTGAACACCGGCACCATCCAGGGATACGAGGGTTCCACCGCCGATGTGCCAAACGACGAGCAGGCACGCTTCCAGGCCCTGCACAACATGTTCGTGGCCAGCGCCAGGGCTGTCAAGTATGCCCACGACAACTACCCCCAGTTCAAGATGGGCTGCATGATCTGCTCCATCACCAGCTATCCCATGACCTGTGACCCCGCCGACGTGGTGGCCAACCAGAAGCAGATGCAGATCATGAACTGGTTCTGTTCCGATATGCATGTGCGCGGTGAGTATCCCTATTATATGAAGCGTTTCTTCGCCGAGCACAACATCACCATCCATCAGGAGCCGGAGGATGCCGCCATCCTGAAGGCCGGCACCGTGGACTTCTACACCTTCAGCTACTACATGTCCAACTGCGTCACCACCCACAAGGACGCCGAGGACGTGGCGGTAATATCGCCACCGGCAAGAAGAACCCCTACCTGAAAGCCAGCGACTGGGGCTGGCAGATCGACCCCATTGGCCTGCGCTACACCCTGAACGAGATCTACGATCGCTATCATCTGCCCATGATGGTAGTGGAAAACGGCCTGGGCGCTTACGATGTGAAGAGCGAGGACGGCAAGATCCACGACAGCTACCGCATCGACTACCTGCGCCAGCACATCGAGCAGATGGCCGAGGCCGTGAAGGACGGCGTGGATCTGATGGGTTACACCCCCTGGGGCTGCATCGACCTGGTGTCTGCGTCCACAGGTGAGATGGCAAAGCGCTATGGCTTTATCTACGTCAACAAATTTGATGACGGCACCGGCGACCTGAGCCGGGAGAAGAAGGACAGCTTCTACTGGTATAAGAAAGTCATCGCCTCCAATGGCGAGGATCTCTCCTGATTTTCTGGATCATCTCTGATATCGCGCGATTGTTGTAAAACAGTTTTTCCAAAAAAATGAGATAGACGGCCCGAAAAGAGGCTGGCCTGTCTCATTTTTTAGTCGCATTCTGAAAGTGTTATGAAACAGAAACGACAAGAACAGCATCAAATTCCACCTTTTCTGTCTGGCTTCTGACCCGAAGAAGTCCTTTTCCAAATTATAACGAGACAAACTGAAAACGCATCCTTTTCTCGAAAAAAATCAGAACGATCGTATGCGTCAAACCTTAGTTGCTCCGCAATATCCTGTTGAAAAATCTGTGGGAAGAATTTGACATTTTAAGGTTGCTTTTCAACGCGCACAGTCAAAACCACCGGCTGAGCCGGTGGCTTGAGTAAGCCCTAGAAGGGCATAATACTAGCAAAGCCCCTGCAAGGGGCCACGAGCAAGCATCTTTCATCTGCATTACTTGCCCTACTGCTCTAACGAGCAGTATCATAAAGTGCATCTTCTAAGATGACAATTTCTTTGTCATCTCGCTTCGCTCGAATCTTATAGCTAAAGCATTTTCTTCTCCACCAGCAGAGCTGGTGGTTGTCGCTCGCTCAAGCTACCCAAAACAAAGCGATGCCCCTTGTCAGTAACAAAGGGCATCGTTGATTATAGTTTTTTTAGAACAGCTGTATGGTTACTTCACTCTTCAAGCCTTGTGGCTCGGTGGGCATATACTGCCCCAGAAAATCATTCATCCGGCGGCCAAGGGTGGTGTTCACCTCGATTTCCAACAAATTCTCCCCGGTGTGCAGGGAACCGGAGATTGCATAGCGGTAAGGAGGGCAGATCCGTACACCGCAGTCCGTCCCGTTCACTCGGACGATTGCACCTTCCTGTGCCGTCAGGGCCAGCACGGCGGGCCGTGCGGCCTGTGCTTCGTTCAGCGTAAAGCGGAATGCATACCGTGCCCGGCCTGCAAACGCGATGCAGCCCGGCAGACGGTGCAGAGAGAGCAGTTTTTCCAGCGGGAGCGGGGCACCATATTCGGCGCAGCCAGTGTCGGCATCGGCCAGCGAAACAGTGCATGCTGTCAAATGAATGCAGTCCGCCGGAACACCGGCAGGCAGAGCCGCCACCGCCTGCACCTGCAATGCAGTCGGGTCATCCGGCACCAGAATGCAGCGGGATTCATAAGGAGCCAGTGTCAGAGCAAAGGCATCCGGTGCTGCCGTCACAACGTTGGCAAAGGCATCGTATACAAAGGCTGCACCGGGCTTTGCACCAGTCACAGTGGTGCAAAGCGGCTGCGTGCCCTCATTCGTGAAGAAGTAGACATCACCGTCTGCCTGCCGAGCGTGGTAGTATCGCAGATATGGTGCCGCTGCGCTCAGATGCAGCGCAGGGATACTGTCTGCCGTAAGCGTCTCCACCAGCGCATCCAGCGTGGTGACGACCGCATGTTCCAGTACCGGTGCCGGACCGCCTTCACAGCAGCGAATGGGCAGACCGCCCACAAAATAAACTTTGACCCCAGCATCCAGATAGCGCTGTACATTCTCCAGCAGTGCAACAGGCAGCGCCTCGGCGTACGGGATGACCAGCGCGCGGAACTGCATGCCGTTCAGGTGCAGCGCACCATCCTTCGCGGTGTCCGCTTTCAACACCTCACAGGGCACCAGCTCATAGTCGATACCATTGCGGGCCAGCCGGGCCGCTGGTTTCTGGGTGAGCATAAACTCGCCGCTCCATTCGGCTTCGGCCTGATACAGCAGCGCCACCGGAGCCACATGGGTGCCAGACAGCACTGCGGACATCCGGTTGAGGTAGTTGGCTACCTGCCGGAATTCCGGATATTGCGGATTATGGCCGTGGGCATAGAAATGCGGCGGGCAGTCCGGGTCCGGGAAGGGTGCCGCGTTGAAGGCGTGCGGCACAAACTGATTGATGCCGCGCACCAGCATATAGTCCGACAGCCACTTGCACAGGCGGTTGCCTTCGCCCCAGCCATAGGCACCGAACAGCTCACACATGGCACGGCCTTTCTTGGCAGGGTCCAAGTGGGCCAGACTTGCCCCCAGCTTGCCCAACATATAGGTAAAAAACTCGCCGTCCCAGCCGGGGCTGTGCATGCCCTTGAACATTCCCTCATCCATACCGGGCAGCAGTTGCTGGATGACCACATCGATACCGGACATATCCTGATGCGCCATGGCGCGGTAGAAGTGCCCTGCACCATAGCCCAGACGAGCCGTGGCATTGTTGTCCTCGATGGTATGGCCGATGTGCTCGCAGTGGTGGGGCATGGCACCAGGCCGCCAGAACACCATCAAAGTTGTCGCTGTACAGCTGGCTGACCAGATCCATATAGGTATACTGTGCCACATGAGCGCTCTCATCGCTGCTGTGCAGGAACAACAGCGGCAGCAACGCACGGATGTTCCCGGCAGCACGGTCTGTCAGAGCCGTTCCGGCCAGCTTTCCGGCCAGCAGGTTCTCCATGCCATCCCGCCAGGGCAGGTTCATGGCGCTGTTGTGGCCGATGGCGGCATCCTCCGCCCCGTGGATGTTGCCAAGCCGCGGCTCATCCGAGAAGAACCCGCACAGCGTTTTGCCAAACTCCTCCCCGAAGTGGGCATAGATCGGCTCATAGACGGTATCCAGCAGTACCTTGGTCGCCGCCGAATCCAGCGGGTTCAGATAGCCTTCCGTCTGTTTCTCGCCGCCCTTGTAGCTGACAGTGATGACGTTCAGAGTCCACTGTCCATCCGGCAGGTCAAAATCCACGGCCACGCAGGGACCTTCCTTGGGGTTGCCGGGCAGCGGCTGGCCCATGGAGGAAAGCATGATCTCCCCCGTACGGGCATCTTCAAAAGTATAAACTTTGTCCGTCAAGTCGATGGTTGTGGTCGGGTCAATGGTTTCAAACGCGGTTTTGCGGCTCAGGGTCACAGCCAGGATTTTGTCACGCGGGTCGCGGAGGGCATACTTGAGAACAGCGGTCATGTTCTCCATCGGGCCGGCATAATCCAGCGTTTTGCAGCAGAGAAACTTTTTGCACAGCTCCGGGTGCTCCCGCTTGACCGCACCATCCGCAAAACCGGTGGGAAAGTGGCTGTCATCCAGGATCCACATCTCCATACCCGTGCGCTTTGCTTCGTCCAGCAGCAGGGCCAGATCCCGGAACCAGCCCGGACCGTTGAAATCCTTGTGCGGACGGGCTTCCACACAGAAGCCGCCGATGCCGCTTTCGCGGATCTTCTGCACCTCGCGGCGCAGTTCTTCTTCACTCTCTACGCCATGCACCCACAAAAAGGGATACAGGGCATTGGGGGTCTGTCCATGCAGGACATCACAAACGCTTTTCATGCTCGGGTCCTTTCCTTCCGTTTCACTCACTCTGAACATAGCACAGCACCCGTCCCTTTTGCAAGAGGCAGGTGCCATGCGGGAAATATTACGCTTTTTCGTCCGCGCTGGTCACAGCATAACTGCCGATTGCAGAAACCACAAACGCAATGGCTGCGCAGATCAGGAAGCCCCAGAAGCTGATATCCAGACCTGCGGGGTTGATCATGGACGGGATACGGAAGATGCCGTCACCGCCCCAAGTGTAGAACTTGATGCCCAGGATACCACCGATGACACCGGCAACGCCGCCACCCACGAAGGCGCAGATAAACCGCTTGAAGTTGGTCAGGGCCACGGTATAGATGACCGGCTCGGTGATGCCGCACAGCGCAGAAGCCATGGTGCCGAATGCCGTTGCGCGGGTCTCACCATCCTTCACCTTGAGTGCGTAGCCCAGAGCCACACCAGCCAGTGCCCAGACGGTCAGGCCCAAGATGGCGTTGACCGGGCAGTAACCCAGGGTGGTAAGGTTGTTGAGGATGATGGGGAGCATGGCTGAATGGACACCCATCATGACGAACAGCTGCCAGAACGCGCCCAGAACACCGCCGCAGACCACAGGCACCGCATTGTACAGCGCGTTGACACCGGTAGCCAGAGCATTGGAAACGCCTGCCATGACCGGGCCGACCACCAGCAGGGTGAGCGGCAGCGTGATGACCAGCACCACAGTCGGCACGAACATCAATTGCAGCATCTGCGGGATGATCTTTTTCGCAGCCTTTTCGATCCAGCTTGCCACAAAGACGGCCAGCAGGATGGGCAGCATGGTCTGGGAGTAATCCAGCATCGTGACCTTGAGGCCGAAGAAGGTAAGCGTTTCCTCCGCGCCCACGAAAGCAGCCAGCTTCGGGTACAGCATCGCTGCGCCGATGACAGCAGCGGTATAAGGATTCATGCCAAAGACCTTGCCGGCCGAGAAACCGACGATGATGGGCATAAAGTACATCAGCGCATCGGCCGCTGCATACAGGATCAGGTAAATGCCGTTGTCACTGGTGAGCACACCGAAGGTGGTCAGGATGGTCAGAACGCCCTTGATGATACCACCGGCGGCCATGGGTGCGATCATGGGCAGGATGCAGCCGGAAATGGCCTTGAAGAACTTGTTGAAGAAGCTGTCCTTCTTGACCACACGCATGCTTTCGGCCTTGGCCTTGCCGGCAGCCATGGCATCCTCCGTCAGGCCCAGCTTTGCCTTGACGACGGGGCACAGGTCAGAGACATAAGTACCGATGGGGATCTGGTACTGTCCTGCACCGTGCACAACGCTCATCACGCCTTTGATTTTTTTGACCTCGTCATCCTTGACGATGCTCTCGTCTGCCAGCACAAAGCGCAGACGGGTCATGCAGTTCGTCACACTGACAATGTTCTCTTTGCCGCCGACTGCCGCGATCAGCTCATCGGCAAATTGATCGTAGTCTTTTCTTGCCATGATCTTGTTCTCCTTCTCTTTGACATCTTCCAAAATACGCACAAAAACTTGACACAGCTGGCATTTCATTGTATGCTTGTGTCCAAATCGTACCTGTATTGTACCGTATCCGGCACGGTGTCACAATCTCAAAAGCAAACTCCGGTGCTGACAAAATCAAACTTTTCGTCGAACGATACTGGCAAAGTTTAAGACACTCACTGACAAAATCAAACCTTTTGGGAGGTATCTGCCATGCTGGCGCGTGAGGCATTCCGGGAAATGCTCTTTCCCCTCAGTGAAAAAGAACTGCACTACCGGGAGCACCCGGAGGATTCTCTGATCTATTTCAAAAATTTCCGGTATGAGGGCGAAGCGACTGTTGTGACGGGTGCGGACAACAGCGATGAGATCCTGTTTTTTCCGTCCCCTAAAAAACAGGCGGCCTCCAATCTGCATGGTGTGATCTCCCCAAAAATTGCGCCCCGCGTGCTGGAGGGAGGCAATCTGGCCTTTAACAAGCAGACCCGTTTTGGCATGGTGCCGCTGCACCGCCACAACTACATTGAAATGAACTATGTGTACTCCGGCACCTGCGTGCAAGAGATCAACGGCCAGACGGTTGAGATGTACACCGGCGATGTGACCATTCTGGACCGGGATGTGGTGCACCGGGTGTTGCCCACCGGCGAAAACGACATCCTGCTCAACTGCCTGATGGGGCAGAATTATTTCAAGGCAAGCTTCATCGAGCGGCTTGCCGCCAGTGGAGCGGTGCCGCGGTTTCTTTCCAATGCGCTGAACGAGCGCAACGATCACGACCATTATCTGCTGTTTCATACGGAGCGGTCGTATATTTTCCGGGATCTGTTTGAGTGTGTGTTCTGCGAATATCTGGACCCTACCACCTGCACGGCGGGTGCGGTGGAGAATTATATGAGCCTGATCTTCATCGAGCTGGCACGCTGCTATCAGGGCAATCAGGAACACGAATACCACAAATCCAACAAGAACTATCTCACCGAAGTGCTGCAATACATGGATGACCACTGCATCGACTGCACACTGGAAAGCACCGCAGCGCATTTTGGCTTCCACCCCAATTACCTTTCTCGCATGGTCAAGGAGGGCACCGGCAGTGCCTTCAAGGATCTGGTATCGGATGGGCGGCTGTCCCGCGCCGCCTTCCTGCTGTTGACCACCGAAGCACCTATTAGTCAGATCGCCAACCAGTGTGGCTATTCCAACCAGAACTTCTTTTATAAAAAGTTTCAGGTGCGCTACGGCTGTACGCCAGCTGTATATCGTGCCACTGGCGGTGCCCTGGCAGAAGATATACGTTGAAAAGCAGAACAGTTTTTTATCCGAAACATAGACTTGAAATTTCAGTATGAATGGGTAAAAACTTATGGAAGTGTCCGCTATGCTGAAAGCTTCCAATTTTTTTTATAAGTCCTACTATTATTGCTTTACCACAATAAAATACTCAAAACCATCTTGACGCACCTTGCAAACCATGATACCCTTTGTCACAAATCACATTATCGCAAGATAAGAAATTGGCTCAACCGAAACTTCATATTTGCGATATGCAAGCCAACGATGTTGCCGATGCATTGAAAAGTTGGCTTGCTATGAAAAGTGGTGGTTCTCACCGTGATAACCACCACTTTCAGTGAGTGATTGCCCCCAAAAGAACGTACCGCCCCACAACACACCCGATCGTTTTGCCGCCGTTTCACCCGACAAAATCCTTCGCCTGTACTGCGTGGGCGGTCTTTTTCTTTTCCGGGAAGCTGTACCTTGAAAATTTCATGAGCCGTCCGAATGTGATACCGGCTTTCCGGCCAACGCCGCTGCAAAACAGGGGCAGGAACTTCGTTCGGGTCAAACGGCGATCAACATACACGAGCAGCGGAACTCTCTACTTATTTTTGTGTCTTAACAATTCGGAAACAATTTTCGGAAATACGTTTTGAGCGCAGCGGTGGAGGGCAAGAACCGTCCCGTGGCCACAAATTTTCAATTCTTGAAAATGTTGTGCTCCATCGGGACTTCACTTCTTCAATGCATCTGCATTTCCGAAGTGATCTTGTTGGGGCGTGCCTGCCCCAAACCCTGCTCATATTCGCACCTTGCGGTGCGAAAGAACGGCGTGTCGTGCTTACATAGCTTCACCGAGAAGCTAGCAAGACGACAGGAGGTTCAATGAACAAAAGCACGACCCACCGCCACGACACGCCGAACAACAAAACGCACATCATCAAGTTCCGTGTGACGGAAACTGAAAAGTTGGAACTTGAAAATACCGCAAAACTCCTTCATCTCTCCCTGTCCACTCTCATCCGCCGTGCGCTGCACAGTGCAAAGATCGAGCGCACGGTTGTCGTTGCCGGCGGCGGAGAAGAAACCCTGAACGCCGTTTCCACTCTGCTTGCCCAGTGCGGCAAGGTGGGCGGAAACCTGAACCAACTCGCACGACACTTCAACTCCGGTGGAGCAGATACCGAACAACTCCGGGCGAAACTTCTTGACGAACTTACAGACCTGACTGCCTTCCGGCTCAACGCCGAGAAAATTCTTGGTGAACTGTATGGCAACGCTCAAGCATATCGCCTCTAAGAATTCGGACTACTCCGCCATCGAAGCGTACCTGATTTACCAGCACGATGAGTTCACCGGGAAGCAGCTTCTTGATCAACAAGGCAGGCCCATGCTGCGGGATTCGTACATTCTGGATACGCTTGAATGCGGCGATTTCTCGTTTGCAACGGCCTGCCTGCTGGCAAACCGAAGTACAACAAGAACAACCACCCCGATGATATTAAGAGCCACCAGTATATCATCAGCTTTGACCCCAGAGATGCAGCCGACAACGGCTTGACCATGGAAAAAGCACAGGCTCTCGGCCTGAACTTCTGTAAAGCAAACTTTCCCGGTCATCCTGCCATCGTCTGCACCCACCCGGATGGGCATAACCATTCGGGAAATATCCATGTCCACATCGTGATCGGCAGCATCCGCACACGAGAAGTGGAACGCAAGCCCTATATGCAGAAGCCTCGTGACTGGCGTGAGGGCATGAAGCATTCCAGCACAGCCCAGACCATGCGGCACCTGCGTGTCGCAGTCACGGAAATGTGCGAATGCGCTGACCTGCACCAGATCAACCTACTGGAAGCACAAGGCAACCGTGTTTCTGAACGGGAATACTGGGCGCGGCGGCGTGGACAGAAACGGCTTGACCAAGCCAACGCACGACTGATCGTAGCGGGGCAGAAGCCTAAACAGACTGTCTACCAGACGGAACTGGAAACGCTGCGAAAGCAAATCGACTCTGTTCTGAAGAAGGCTACCACCTTCGAGGAATTTTCTGCATTGCTCATGCAGGAACACGGCGTTGCCGTGAAAGAGAGCCGAGGGCGATTGAGCTACTGCCCGCCCAATCGGGTAAAGTTCATCACCGCCCGGAAGCTGAGCAAGAAGTTTGAGAAAAAGACAGGTGCTCGCCGCACTCGCTCAGAACATCCGGCTTGCCCCGACCATCCAGCCTATCGCAACAGACAAGCCCGACAGGATTCAGAAACTGGTGGACATTCAGGCGAAGCTGAAGCAGGGCAAGAGCATTGGCTACGAGCGTTGGGCGAAGAAGCACAACCTCAAAGCCATGGCGCAGACCTTGATTCTTTTGCAGGAGAAAGGTCTGCTCAACGAGGGCGCACTTGACCAGCGCATTGATGAACTGCAAACGCAGTACGACAGTGCAAAGGAAGTCGTGCTCGACCTCGAAACCCGCATGGCAGACAATCAGAAGCTGCGCAGCTACGCTGCTGCCTACAAGCAGTATCGACCGCTTACGCAGAAACGGAACGCTGTCAAATCCCCCGCAGCCTTTGAAGATCAGTACCGTGCAGAACTGACAGCATACCGGGCGGCAGCAGCCTATCTCAAGGCAAACAACATCACCTGCCTGCCCAGCCCGAACAAGTTGGAAGCGGAATACTGCGCGCTTGCCTCCGAAAAGGCCCAGTTTTATGAGCAGTACAAGGAAGCCAAGTCCGAGCTGCTCAAACTGAAAGACGCAAAACAGAATGTTGCCCTGTTCTTCCGGGAGGAAAAACAGACGCAGCATCACGAGAGATAAGGAGTGTGCGTATGATCAATCTGAAAATCGACCCGGAGTTCCAGAATCAGATTCCGCCGCTGACGGACGATGAGTACAAGCAGCTTGAAGAAAACATCCTCAAGGAAGGCAAGCTGCTTTCTCCTTTGATCGTCTGG
>ENA-OQJC01000211-OQJC01000211.1-human-gut-metagenome-genome-assembly--contig:-NODE-211-length-18418-cov-3.346564_pt1 | contig 18418 bp, 18 predicted proteins | sample MGYA00242600_ERZ504766 | MGnify/ENA primary metagenome ERZ504766 (study PRJEB26092, sample SAMD00036364) | human gut metagenome | host: Homo sapiens | study: EMG produced TPA metagenomics assembly of...
GGAACTCCTCGAAGCGGGCCGGGCCGAAGACCACGGCGAGGGAGGTGCCGACGGCGGAATCGACGGAGTAACGGCCGCCGACCCAGTTCCAGAAGCCGAACGCGTTGTTCGGGTCGATGCCGAACTCCTCGACCTTCTCCAGGTTGGTGGAGACGGCGACGAAGTGCTTCTTGATGGCTTCGGCGTTCTGAGCCTCGTCGCCCTCGGCGATGGCGCCGTTGGCGGTGAGCTCTTCGAGCAGCCAGGTGCGGGCTTCGCGAGCGTTGGTCAGGGTCTCCAGGGTGGTGAAGGTCTTGGAGACGATGATGAACAGGGTGGTCTCCGGGTCGAGGCCCTTGGTCTTCTCGGCCAGGTCGTTCGGGTCGATGTTGGAGATGTAGCGGGCGGAGATGCCAGCGTCAGCGTACGGCTTCAGAGCTTCGTACACCATGACGGGGCCCAGGTCGGAGCCGCCGATGCCGATGTTGACCACGGTCTCGATCTTGCGGCCGGTCACACCGGTCCACTTGCCGGAACGCACGTCGTCAGCGAAAGCGTAGATCTTGTCGAGTGTCTCGCGCACGTCCTTGACGGTGTCCTGACCGTCAACGATGTACTTGCCCTCGTCTTCGACCGGGCGGCGCAGCGCGGTGTGCAGCACGGCGCGGTCTTCGGTGTTGTTTGATGTGCACGCCGGTGTACATAGCCTTGGTGCGCTCATCGAGCTTGACGGCCTTGGCAAGGTTGGCGAACAGCTGGAGGGTTTCCGGCTTGATCAGGTTCTTGGACAGATCGAAGTGCAGGTCGCCGGCGTCGAAGGACAGCTTCTCGACGCGCTCGGCGTCCTCGGCGAACCACTTCTTGAGGCTCACGCCTTCGACCTGAAGCTCGTCATAGTGCTTCTGCAGGGCAGCCCACTCAGGGGTCTGGGTGGCGTCAACGGGCGGATTGATGGCCATAGGATTCCATTCCTTTCATCAGTGACTGGAGCGCCCTTGCACACGGCTCGGATGCGCTCCGTATCACCAAACAGAATACTCACAAATTCGGACATGAACAGAACAAAATGAGTCAGCGATGTCGGATTGCCATCGTTTGCATTATCGAACAGTTCGTGGCGCGGCGCAACCGTCATCTTCGACTGAGCGGTCGCGACACAACCGCCAATCCGCCGATTGGACTTTTCGCTGGGATGTCTTATACTTAATTTCTTGTGCGCGGCTGGCGAAATGCCTTCCGCGAACCAAGCCACTTTAGCTCAGTCGGTAGAGCGGCTCACTCGTAATGAGCAGGTCGTCAGTTCGATTCTGACAAGTGGCTCGGATGCCCTAGGCTGGTCGGTCTGTAATGGCTGTCCGGCCTAGGGTTTTGCATATCTCCCACACCTGTGGAAACACGGATATGCACGCGCGAGTGGCGGAATTGGTAGACGCGCAGGATTTAGGTTCCTGTGTCTTTGACGTGTGGGTTCAAGTCCCATCTCGCGCACCGGCTTGAGCCTCTTGGAAGCATTGGATTGCCAACGCTTCCGGGAGGCTTTTCGTATATGCGCGCGGCAGCTGCAAGCCCTTGCGGACACCTCTACATATGGCAATGCCAAGGCGGCAAATATAATGGGCCACAGCATTGCGGGTCTGAGCCTGTGCGCCATGAGCCTGTGTGAGTCAAGGAGAGAAGTGTATGTCCGCCATTCTTACGCCGGTTGGTCTGTTGCTGATCATCCTCGCCGGCTATCTGTTCAAGCGGTTCGGCCTGTTCGGGCAGAAGGATTATCGCGTGCTGCAAACCGCGGAATTCAACATCGTGCTGCCCGGTGCCATCGTATACTCGTTCGCCACCAATCCGCATGACATCTCGCTGCTGCTTATTTCGGTATTCGCATTCCTGTTTGCTTTTATCCCGGTCGTGTTCATCTTTCTGGCCACCCGCAAGCGCAATGTGACCGACCGCGCCTTCCTGATGCTCAACGGTGCCGGCTTCAATCTCGGCTGTTTTTCTTTCCCGGTCGTCCAGTCATTCTGGGGTGCGGGCGCGGTGGTGCCGGCTGCGATGTTCGATATCGGCAACTGCGTGATGGTGGCCGCCGGCACCAATGTGCTCACCCAGCAACTGCTGCATATTCAGCCCGGCAAAACACTTGCCGAACAACACGCCGGTTCGGCTCCCACCCTACCGTACGAAAAGCCCAAGGATCGCGACGCCAAACGGCTTGCCCGCCGCGCATTGCTGCGCACCATCGGCAAGAGCTTCTTCGGCTCGGTGCCGTTCGACACGTATCTGCTCATGATCGTGTTGACCGTCGCCAACGTGAAGATTCCCGATTGGATCGCCTCTATAACCCAGCCATTGAGCGGCGCCAACGCGCTGGTGTCGATGCTGATGGTGGGCATGCTCATGGACCTGCCCCAATCCAAGCATGACGTGAAGGAAGTCATGGCCGTCATCGCTTGGCGTATACCGTTCAGCGTCGCCTTCGCGTTGATCGCGTGGTTCCTGCTGCCGTTCTCGGCTTCGATTCGCGCCGTGATGGTGATCTGCGCGTTGGCTCCGATCGCCATTTTCTCCACGCTGTTCACCGACAAAGTACTCGGCAACGCCAAACTGGCCGGCTTCTCGCTGGCAATCACCGCGATGATTTCACTGGTGATGATGGCTGTGGCTCACGCGCTGATGGGCGTGTGAGCAAATGCGCAAGTAGGCACACGGCGGGTGCACGGTCAGACGAGACGCAGCCCACATAGGCTCGTCCCCCGACCGCCAGTTGCTACCGGCGCAGCAGCTTGTGCGCCAGATTGCTCACGCCGAAGCGGAACTTATCCACCGGCAACGTGAATTTTCCTACCATCTGCTCGACGTAGCCGTTAAAGCCCTGCTTGAATTCCAGCACGCCGCGGCCCTCGTCGTTCGGATCGTCGAACACGCCGGAAATGCCGTAGAAGTTGTAGCGGCGCACGCCCTTCTCCACACATAGATGCAGCATTGCTTCGTACTGAATCAGCGCCGAGGCGTAGAACGGCTTGTACTCCTCCAACGAACCGGAATACTGATAGACCACCTCATTGGGGTGACTGACGAACATTGAAGCCGCTGCCGGCAGCACATCGCCCTTCCTGGCATATCCCTCCACCTCAGCCAGACGCTTGTCGGCGGCCGCGAGATTGCGCGATTCTCCCCCAGCTGACGTTCGATACGCGTGGTCGGACGTTCATCGTATTTCGCCTGCAATCGAGCTACCTTGGCCTGCAACGCCTCACGCTTGGCGGTCATATCCGCCACATATTCGGCGATGTGGATTTCCGCGAGCATGAAATGCGCATCTGCGCCATACGCCTGCTTGAACTGGCGGAAATAGTCCGCGCCGCGCGTCGCGAACCCGCGGCGTTCACCGGTCCGCCGTTCGATATCGGCGAACACGTCGAACTCGTCGGGGCCGATTTCGCGAACGTGCACGCCCATCGACTGCGCCCGCTTGACGCTCCATTGAGCGCGTTTGCCGAATGATGCCAGCAGTTCCTTGCCGTTGGTGATGCCGGTGAGATCCTTGACGTACATCCACTGGCAGACCACGTCATAACCGGTATGGAATCCGCCATGCGTCCAGCCGGCATCGGCGAATCCGGCCAGTAGTGCATCGTTCGGCTCGCCGTCGGGCTGCCCGTTCGAGGAATACAGACGGTAGGCGACGTTAGGCCAGCATGCCACGGAAACAGCATGGTGGCGACGGGCCGATTCACGAATCGCCTCGGTTATGGCCCGCAGCAGAGCCGGATCATCGCTAATGCCGATGGGGCCGAAATATACGGAGCCATCTGCACCGAAACGACCATTGAGGTACAGAATCACGCAGCCGGTTACCAGATTGCCGGATGCGTCGCACACGCCAACGCATTCGGCTTCATGCCCACGAATCTTGGCAAGACGGACCTGCCCGGACCATTGCTGGAAGCTGCCCTGGCTTGTGGCTTCGGAAAGCCGGTCGAGCTCTTCGGGCGTAATCACGCCAAACGTATACGTCGTATCTGTTCGATTCGCAGTCGCGCTCATCTCGTCGTCACCTGTGCCTTATTTCTGTGTCCGTGCTCGCCACTGTTTGTCAGCGATGCAGCAGCTTGTGCGCTGCTTCGGATACACCGAAGCGCAGTCCGTCCACCGGCAGCGTGAACTTGCCCGGAAGCTCTTCCACGAATCCGCCGAAGCGAGTCTTGAACTGCCAGACGCCGTAGGAAGGATCGTTGGCGTCGAAAATACCGGAAATGCCGTAGAAGTTGAAGCGCTCCACGCCACGGGCGATGCAGTCAAGCATCGCCTCGAAGTGGATTAGGGAAGACGGGTAGTAATCCATGAAACGATCGTCCTCGCCGCTGGACAGGCAGACGACCTCGTTCGGATGCCAGAAGTAGACGCCGGCTTCCACCGGAATGACCGGGCCGTCCGAGGCGATGATGCCATTGACTTCGCCGATGGTCTTTTCCAGCGCCGTGATCTTCTTGTCTGCGGTGGCGATGCGCTTTTCCAGCGTTGCCGGGTCGGAAGCACCCTTCTTGGCCGTGCCTTCCGGCTGCTGTTGCGCGCGCTGGAGCAGGCGTTCGAGGTTGCGCTTGTCTTTGGAGGCCGCATTCAGCTTGGATTGCAGGGTGTCCAGATATTCGTCGAAATGGGTTTCGACCACCTTGAACTCGATCAGGTCGCCGAAGGTATCGAACAGACGCTCATAGTAGGCCAGATCGCGGCTCTTGAAGCCTTGACGTGCGGCGCTCATATCGCACAGCTTGACGAAAGTGCTCAGTTCGCCGCGTTCCAGTCGGCGCACGCGCAGACCGGAATCCTGGGCAATGCGGATGTTCTTACGGCGGTACTTGGAGAACGAGGCCAGCAGTTCCTTCTCATTATGAATGCCGTCAAGCCCCTTGACGAAGTTCCAGCGGTTCACCACGGATTCGTAGCCCACGGTGAAACCGCCATGTTTCCAACCGAAGCGGGCCATGTTGTCCATCATCGTGGTGTCCGGGTCGCTGGTCGGCTTGCCGTCCAGATCATGCAGACGGTAGACTGCGGCCGGCCAGCAGGATACGCTGATGGCGTGATGGGCCTTGGCCGAACGACGCAGGGCTTCGGTCATCGCCTCAACCACCTGTGGATTGTCATAATCGCACAGCGGTCCGCACCAGACCGAGCCTTCCAAACCGAAACGGGACCGCGTGTACACCACGTAGCAGGCGGCAATCAGCTTGTCACCGCGCTTGACACCCACATAGTCCACCGGACCGTTGAACGCACCCATGGCGGCCATCTGCGAGGTCTGCTGGAAACTACCTTGCACTTGAGCTGCGGAGAACGCATCCAGCTCGGCAGGAGTGATCTTGGTAGGGGTGAGCGAGGCGACGCCTGCATCGGATTGCGTCATAATCGAACCTTCTTACTTGTCGTTACTCTGATCGTTACTCTGGGCTCTGGAATGGCCTGTGTGCTGCGTCCGTTTACCGCGACAGCAGCTTGTGCGCAAATTGCTTCATGGCATAGGCGACCGGTTTGACCGGCAGCACGAACTCGCCCGGAAGTTCCTCGACATATCCGTTGAAGCCCTGCTTGAACTCCAGTACACCACGCCCCTCGTCATCGGGATCATCAAAGACGCCGTCGATGCCGTAGAAGTTGTAGCGAGACAGCCCGTGTTCCACGCAGAAATGCAGCATCGCGTCATGCTGAATCAGCGCGGAGGCGTAGAAGGGCTTGTACTGCTCGACGCTACCGGAGAACAGGTAGATGACCTCGCGCGGATGCTCCACGAATAGTGATGCCGCAGCCGGCAGTACATCCCCGTCTTTGGCGAACTCGGCCGCCTCGTTCAGGCGCTTTTCGGCTGCCGCCAGATTGCGGGTCTCCTCCCCCAGCTGACGTTCGGTTTTGGTGGTGGGGTGTTCGGCGTTTTTGGCGGTCAATGCCGCCACCTTGGCCGAAAGCGCTTCACGCTTGGACGTCATGTCCGCTACGTATTCGTCGATGTGGATCTCGGCAACCATAAAATGCGCTTTGCTGCCGAACGCTTCCTTGAAACGGTGGAAATATGCTTCGCCACGGTATTCGAAGCTACGGCGTTCAGCGGTTTGCTGCTCGATTCGTGCGAATACCCCCAGCTCGTCGTCCGACAGCTCACGCACGTGCACACCCATCGATTGGGCACGCTTCACGCTCCACTGGGTGCGCTTGTCATAGGACTTCAGCAGACTTTTCTCATCGGTAATGCCGGTCAGATCCTTGAGGTAGCGCCAACGCGGAACCGCCGTGTAGCCCACGGTGAAACCGCCATGAGTGAAGCCGATCGCCTCGAGCTGTTCTATCAGCTTATTGTCGGGAGCGCCATTCTGGTCATCCGGCAAAGAAGCTCCATTGGTGTCGCGAAGCCGATACGAGGATTCAGGGGTGATTTCCAGCTGTGAAGCACCCTTTGCCTTGGCATGGCGTTTCAGCGCATCCATGAAGAAGGTCAATGCTTCGGTGTCGTGATAGTCGCACATCGGGCCATCATGGATGACCGCAAATGTAGAGAATCGAGAGCGGTGAGTTTCGAACAGTGCCGCCGCGACGATCTTCTCGCCCTCCTTGAGGGCCAAATATTCGACGTCGATCCCCTGCGCGGTGCGAAGGCGTCCCATCGCCGAGGTTTGTTGGAAATTGCCTTGTGGATGCCTGGCGGAGAAATCATCGAACTCCTCGTCTGTCAACTTCACCAGCACAAAATCACGCATGCTTCCCTTTGCCTCCGAGTCAATCAGGCTCACCATGCTAGCATAGCGCGCACACGACGAATGGCGGCCGAGCAGATGAGGTGTGCACATCGTTCGCACTATTGCCGCCACGATGGTCCAAAGAACAATGGCCCAAAGATGATGAATGTCCGGCTTGCAGTGAATCAAACGCAGTGCTATATTCTCTACTTGGCTCTTGAAGCCACGCCACCTTAGCTCAGTGGTAGAGCATCCCCCTCGTTCGTGGGAAGGTCGGTAGTTCGATTCTATCGGGTGGCTCTTGTTCATCAAGAAGGCCGACGCACTAAGCGCCGGCCTTCTTTCGTATCGCCCTTGCTAGGTCATAGGCGCTTGCTAGACACTCGCCCGATTCGGGGGCTGAGTGCTGAGCCGCGACTCAACTGTGGCTTAGTCGCGGCTCAGTGCAGCTAGACAGCCTAGACGACTTAGTGCAGCAGGGCCTCGATGGCGGGGACCAAGGCTTTCAGCGCCTTGCCTCGGTGGGAAATCGCATTCTTCTCGGCCGGAGTCATTTCGGCGCTGGTCAGCGGCTCGCCTTCATGGTCAGGCTCAGTGCTGACGCGACCGGCAGGCTGGTCGTCCGGGACGAACAGCGGATCGTAACCGAAACCGTGTTCGCCACGAGCCTCGCGGATGATACGACCTGGCATGTCGCCGAGCTCCACTGTCTCCGACTTGATGGCGTATCGAGCATGCACCGGGGCAGGGCTCCCAGCGGCAGCCGTGGTGTGAACGGTGATGCCGTCGGCAGCCACTCCACCGGTCACGTCGGCACCGGTCTCGGTGTCCGGGACCACCAGCGCGGCGGCGCAACGGAAGCGCGCGGTACGCTTGTCATCCGGAATATCTTCGATTTGGGCGAGCAACAGCGCATTATTGGCCTTGTCGTGGCCGTGAGCACCCGCCCAGCGAGCAGACAGAATGCCCGGAGCGTTACCCATCACATCGACGATGAGACCTGAATCATCCGCGACAGCGGGCAGACCGGTACGGATGGCCACAGCGCGGGCCTTGAGTAGCGCGTTCTCCTGGAAGGTGACGCCGGTTTCCACCGGATCCGGCAGGTGAAGGCTGCCAGCGGACACCAGTTCGATGTTTTCGGCATCCGCGCCAAGATCCTCTTCGAGAATGCGGCGGATTTCCACAAGCTTGCCTTCGTTATGGGTTGCGACGACGATTTGCATGAGGTTCTCCTTTAAGAAGGCTCCCCTTGTCAGGGGAGCTGGCTTAGTCTAGGGACAGAGCGGCACGCTGGGCGGCTTGCAGTTCCTTGTTGCCCTTTTCGGCCAAGTCAAGCAGGGTGCCGAGTTCGGCACGGTTGAACGGACGGTGTTCCGCGGTGCCCTGAATCTCGATGAAGGTGCCGGAACCGGTCATGGCCACGTTCATGTCGGTCATGGCCTGACTGTCTTCAATGTATGGCAGGTCAAGCATCGGAGTGCCGTTGATCACGCCCACCGATACGGCGGACACATAGTCCTTAAGCACGCGGCTGGCGGACTTGATATGGCGGTGCTTCTCCGCCCAATTGACTGCGTCGACCAAAGCCACGTACGCACCGGTTACGGAAGCCGTGCGAGTACCACCATCGGCCTGAAGCACATCGCAGTCAAGCTGAATCTGATTCTCGCCGAGCGCCTTCATATCGATGACGCCACGCAGGCAGCGGCCAATCAGTCGGCTGATTTCGTGGGTACGGCCACCGATTTTGCCACGTACGGATTCACGGTCGGTGCGTTCGGCGGTGGCACGCGGCAGCATCGAGTATTCGGCGGTGACCCAGCCGAGGCCGGAGTCCTTGCGCCAACGCGGCACACCGGGAGTAAAAGTGGCGGTGCACATCACGCGCGTGTTACCGCATTCGATGAGCACGGAGCCTTCGGGGGCGTCGGTGAAGTGGCGGGTGATGCGCACAGGGCGCAGTTCGTCGACCTTGCGGCCGTCGGCACGAATTATTTGGTGATTGCCAAGCATGTCTTTGATTTCAACCATGCGCCCCAGCATACGCCATCCGCTCTATGCCTGGATAGCAACTCGTCAACCATCATCGAACTACATCGCGCCGCTCTGATACGTCATCGTTGCCCGCCGCGTTATCACCATTGAGAGTTTCACTCATCCAGAGGGAAGAGTAGCCAATGTAACCAGAGGGATGCGGCCAGTGAGATACGGCCAGAGGACTTTGGTCTCTGTGGTCGAACCGTTAAGCGGACAGCCCAGTGGGCTGTCCGTAGGTAAGGGGAGCAGCTATGCTGCGACGGATTCCTATGGAGACGAAAGTTCTCGTCAGAGAACCTGAGTCTCCGTAGGAATCACTGGCTCGCCCTTCATGAGGCTCTGCGCGGTGATGGGCAGTTCGGACAACGCCTTGGCGTGGTAGTCGTGGGCGGCCATGATAGCGTCATGGCCCTGCCACTGCGCATCGATATGGCCGTGGTCCACGAAATCGACCAGCAGGTTCTTCCACGTCGGTTCGGGCGTGAAACCGGCCAGCTTCTCTTCCGAGCCGGAAATCACGTGTTCGGCTTCGGCTAGCGCGTATTCGTAGGAGCGGAATGCCAACTTGCGACCGGGCACTGTGGCCTTATCCTTGGACTTCTTCATGACCGGAACCATCGTGCCGTCAGCGCCTTCACGCTCGGTGAGCTTGTACACCATCGCACAAGTGGGAGCGCCGGAGCCGGTGACCAGCATGGTGCCCACGCCATACGAATCGACCGGCGCGGTCTGCAATGCGGCGAGCGCGTACTCATCCAAATCGTTGGTCACGGTAATGGTGGTGTTCGTGGCACCCAGGGCGTCCAGCTGGTTGCGCACACGCTGGGCCATGGCGGCCAAGTCGCCGGAGTCGATGCGCACGCCACCCAGTTCGGGACCGGCCACTTCGACGGCGGTTTTCACGGCTTCTTCGATGTTGTAGGTGTCGACCAGCAGCGTGGTGTTCTTGCCCAATGCCTCGATCTGCGATTCAAAGGCGTCACGCTCGGAATCATGCACCAACGTGAAGCAATGCGCGGCGGTGCCAATGGCCTTCAGACCATACAGCTGGGCGGCCAGCAGATTGGCGGTGCCCTTGAATCCGCCCACTACGGCAGCTCGAGCGGCGGCCACGGCGGCCCACTCGTTAGTGCGGCGTCCGCCCATATCCATGCAAGGACGATCCTTGGCTGCCGACGCCATACGTGAGGCGGCGGAGGCCACTGCGGAATCGTAGTTCAGCACGGATAGAATCAACGTCTCCAGTAGCGTGCATTCGCCGAACGTGCCTTCGACCTGCAAAATCGGGGAGTTCGGGAAGAACATCTCACCTTCGCGGTAACCGCGAATCGTACCGGAAAAGTGGAAGTTCTCCAGCCACTTAATGGTCTCGGGGCTTACCACGTGACGGTCGGCCAGGAACTTCAGATCCGCTTCATCCAAGTGGAAATGTTCCAGCGCATCCAGAATGCGGCCGGTGCCGGCCACCACGCCATAGCGACGGCCTTCGGGCAAGTGACGCGTGAACACCTCGAACACGCACTTGCGGTCGGCGGTACCGTCTTTCAGAGCGGCGTCGAGCATCGTGTATTCATACATGTCGGTCATCAGAGCCGGCGAATAATCGACCATTGCAAGGCCTTTCCTACATAAGTGGTGAAGTTGCACCTAAGTGTAGTCCAGGCAAAGCCATACAGCCCACTGGCGAAGCGGTAGACTCGATGCATGAGATTCATCGTGGCGTTGTGGCGCTTTGCGATCGCCGGTTTCTGCTTCGTGGGCACATATGAGGCATGGTCCAAACCGCAGTTCTGGGTGTATTTCACGTTCCAGACCGGTTTCGTGCTGGGCATCGTGATGCTGTGGTCCGGCGCGGCCACACTGCTCAAAGGTATTCAGCCGCCTGCATGGCTTAAGGGGTGCCTGACTGTGTACGCCATAGTCACCGCACTGGTGGCGTTCTTCCTGATGCCTCCGGACGACCCGGCATACGTGCCACAGGTTATTGGCATCATGACCAATACGATGCTGCACAAAATCGCCCCGATTATGGCGGTTATCGATTTCGTGCTATTCGACCCGCACCGGCGTTTCCGCTGGCATTACATGTTCTCGTGGCTGGCGTACTTCCCTGCATACTTGGTCTTCGTGCTGGCCCGTGCGGCGATTTGGCCGGGGTCCGGACCGGCGGCCGGCGGCAGTCCGTATCCGTACGACTTCATCAACCTCGACGCACTCGGCTGGCAAGGGTTCGGCATTAGCTGCGGCAAGCTGGCCATAGCGTTCTTCGTGATATCGCTCGTTGTCTGGCTGCTCGACCGCGCACTGCCGAGCAAGGCCTTACTCGGATAGACGCGCCCACGATCGACGCGCATCGGTCTTAGTGCCCAGCCGGCATCCAGCTCAGCACTCGATGGTTTCAGCATTCGATGGTCTCAGCATTCAATGGAATAGGCGCGGTTTTTGTACTCGCGCCAATCCGGCCAGTCTTCACCGGCGTCGATGGCACGCTTGATGTCGCCATAGTAATGGAGCTTGCGCTGCACGTGCATGGCCGCCTCGTTGAGGGCTCGGCGCTGCTCGTCCAAGGATTCGCGGCGAGATTCCAGCAGATCAAGGATTTCATCGATATGCTCGGGCTCATTGGACTCATACACGAAGAACTTTTTAAGATCGTCAATGGTCATGCCGGCGTTCTTGAAGCAGCAAATCGCGCGCAGACGGTCGATATGGCAGTCTTCGTATATGCGCTGGCCGGTTTCGGTGCGCTCCACGTTGGTCAGCAATCCCTGATCCTCGTAATAGCGCAGCGTAGAGGGCTGCATATGGAACTGCGTGGCCACCTGACGAATGGTGTAGGACATCATGACTCCTTACTGCGGCAACACGCCGAAGCATCGCAGCCGTTTGCATTCAAGTTCACTTGAACTGGAACCATAGTATCCAAGAACACTTACGAATACCGCTCAATCGGCGTCGGTCTGCCCATCGCAGGTAAGCATTCGTAAGAACAAGAATGACATTGTAAGGAGACTCAATGTTCGAGCCAACCGCCATCTATCGCCCCCAACCGCACCGTTACGACACGATGACCTACAACCGTGCCGGCACCTCCGGCCTCAAGTTGCCGGCCGTCTCACTTGGCTTCTGGCACAACTTCGGCGACATCACGCCATTCGACCAGATGAAGTCCCTGGTCTTCACCGCCTTCGACAACGGCATCACCCACTTCGACCTGGCCAACAACTACGGCCCCGAGCCCGGCCAGGCAGAGAAGAACTGCGGACTGCTGCTCGCCAAGTACTTCAAGCATCACCGCGACGAACTCGTCATCTCCACCAAGGCCGGCTACGAAATGTGGACCGGCCCCTACGGCGACCTCGGCAGCCGCAAGTACCTGCTCGCCAGCCTCGACCAGTCGCTGGAACGCTTGGGCTTGGATTATGTGGACATCTTCTACCACCACCACCCGGATCCGGAAACCCCGCTTGAGGAGACGATGGGCGCGCTGGCTCAGGCCGTGAACTCCGGCAAGGCCCTGTACGTGGGTCTGTCCAACTACGATGGTCCGACGATGGAAAAGGCCGCCGCAATTCTGGCAGAACTGCACGTGCCGTTCATCATCAACCAGAACAAGTACAACATCCTCGACCGCACCGTTGAAAAGAACGGCCTGAAAGAGACCGCCTTCAAGCTGGGCAAAGGCCTTATCACCTTCTGCCCGCTGGCTCAGGGCCTGCTGACCAACCGCTATCTCAACGGCATTCCGGCCGACAGCCGCATGGCTCACGATCCGCGATTCCTCAACGATTCCGCTCTGACCGAGAAACTGCACAAGCAGGTCATGGATCTGAACAATCTGGCCGCCGAACGCGGCCAGACGCTGGCCGAGATGAGCCTGGCATGGCTGCTGCACGACGGCAAGGTGACCTCCGTGCTGACCGGAGCCTCCAAGCCGCAGCAGATTCTCGACAACATCGGCGCGCTGAAGAACACCCACTTCAGCGACGAGGAGCTCAAGCTCATCGACGAGATTTCGGCTCGGTGACCATTTTGGCTCCCCTCGCTGAGGGGAGCCAAGTACCACCTTTAGCGCGTCATTTCCTCATAAATCCGCTTGCAGTCGGGGCAAACCGGGTACTTGGACGGGTCGTGCTTGGGGACCCAAACCTTACCGCACAGGGCGACCACCGGACGACCGGTCGCACGCGATTCAGCGATACGGTCCTTGGATACGTAGTGCGCAAAACGATCGGCGTCGCCACCATCGTCACGAACCGGCGACTCCTTGGTCTCCGGACGCTCCAGCACCGACGTGCCGGCACCTTGGTCCGGGTTGCGCAGCGGTTCGGCATCATCAACGAACATCTCGGCAAAAGTCATGGTGCACTTCTTTCCTCGCATTCAACGATTCGACTGCACTCCATCATAGATTCCCGTCGTTACCCGCGAAACCCAGTGGCGCGTAATCCGCACACCTCCACACACCCATGTCGCGCATCACGCCACCCCGCCACATACAATGCCACATACAATGCCGCACACGACGCCACACCGACGCCACATACGGCACCGCACACACTGCCTCATACGCCGACGCGACAACAATGCACGCTCGGCAGCACGAAGCACACCACTAGCGGTAGGCTATAAAGCATGACTATCGCAGTATGCCCCGGCTCGTATGACCCCGTTACCGCCGGACACTTGGATGTAATCGAGCGCTCGGCGCGGTTTTTCGACGAGGTGCATGTGGTGGTGGCCGTCAACGCCGCGAAAACACCGATGTTTTCCGAAGCCACCAGAGTCGACGTGATCCGCCGCGCCCTTGACAAAGCCGGTTGCAAGAACGTCACCGTTTCTTCCACCGACGGCCTGATCACCGACTACTGCAAGAAGGTCGGCGCCACCGTTATCATCAAGGGTCTGCGCCAGAACGGCGACTATGAAGCCGAGCTCGGCATGGCGCTGGTCAATCGCAAGCTCGCTGGCATCGAAACCCTGTTTTTGCCGGCCGATCCGATTCTTGAACACATCTCCAGTTCCATCGTCAAGGACGTGGCCCGCCATGGAGGCGACGTGACCGGCATGGTGCCCGATTGCGTCGTGCCGATGCTGGCCGATGCCCTGGCCGAGGAACGTCAGCGGAAGGACTGATGCACTAATGACTATGAGCGATGACCACCCTACTGGATACGTCGATCTGACCAAACCGAATGCGGACGCCGCATCGTCCACTCCGGAGCCGTCCGCCCCGGAACCGCCCGCGTCTACGCAAGCCGCGCCGGCACCCACCGAAGAGGCCGATGTTCTCGCCGGATCGCCGCCCGCCGCGCCTACCCCTACTCCGGCACAGATGCAGGCCAAAGCGCAGGCCCAAGCAGCTCAGCAGACCCGGGCACAGGCTCAGACCGCTCAGGCCGCCGGCATTCGCCCCTCGTTCATGAACGAAATGCCCGACCTGCGAGAAACCACGGACGACGACCCGGCCACGGTCAAGAGCCACGAGGAATTCACCACGGTGTATGACATCATCGACCAGCTCGAGGCGGCACTGGGCGAAGCGAAGTCCAGCATATTCGCCCCCGGCATGGTGAAGGTTGACCGCGACGAATTCACCGACCAGCTTTCCGAGTTGAAGAAAATGCTGCCGGTGCAGTTGGAGCGCGCCTCCGCCCTCATGCGCGAGGCCGAACGCCGTCTGGAATCGGCACAGACCCAGTCCAACGCCATCGTCGCCTCCGCACAAAGCCGCGCAGCCAACATGATCAGGGACGCCAACGAACAGGCACAGTTCCTGGCCGGCCAAGAGAACGTCACCGAGCTTGCACGGCAGAAAGCGCGCGCGATTCTTGACCAGGCACAGACCAAAGCCGACCATCTGACCCAAGGCGCGGACCAGTACTGCACTACGGTGATGGAAGGGCTGTCCCAGCAGCTCGGCAAACTCAGTCAAGATGTGCAGGCCGGTCTTAACGTGCTGGAAGAGCGCCAGCGCGCGGCCCGCGAACAGATGCCGCACCTGACGCTGAACGACTATCCCGAAGCCCAGTAACGCCAGCAACGCCGGCAACATCAGTAACGCGAAATAACGCCAGTAACGAATAACTCCAGCCAACATACGAAAGGCACCAAGAACATACCATGGCACGAGTTGAAGATTCCCCGTGGGCCATTCCGGTAGCGCAGATTGCTTCGCGCGCCGGTCAATCCAAGCCGATTGACGCCGATTTCCCGGCACCTTCCGGCATTGGCGACAGCATTGTCGGCATCAAGGAAGGTGAGCCCGTACACGTGAGCGGGCAGTTCGATTCGATTGTGGACGGCCTGATCTTCACCGGCCGCCTGGTCGCGCCATTCGTCAGCGAGTGCACGCGCTGCCTGAAGCCGATTGACGAGGACTGGCCGGTTGATGTGACGGTGTTCTTCCCGTACGAGTCGGGTCAGGACAAGGCCAACGGCAAGGGCGGCAAGAGCAAGAAGGACGACGAAATCGACATCATCGCCGGCGAGGACGAGTCGGAAGACACGTATCCGCTGCTGGAGAACGGCGCATTCGCGGACATCGAGGCGATGATCCGCGACACGCTGGTCGAATCGCTGCCGTTGCAACCACTGTGCCGACCGGATTGCAGGGGTCTGTGCTCGCAGTGCGGTGCCGATCTGAACGAGGATCCCGACCATCATCACGATGTGACGGATATCCGTTTTGCCGGATTGGCGGGGCTCAAAGCCCAGCTCGAGGCCGAGCAGAACGGCGAGCAGGCCGAGTGACGCGCGCCTGAACGAAGTTTGTACGAGCCGTGCGTTAAGATAACGGACGCTTAAGCTCAATTGTTCGAACGAAATAGAGGATACTCAAATGGCACTGCCTAAGTACAAGACCTCGCGCGCCAACACGCATTCGCGTCGCGCGAACTGGAAGGCCACCGCTGCTGCGACCGTGAACTGCCCGAACTGTGGCGCTCCGGCCCTGCCGCACATGGCTTGCCCGAGCTGCGGTAACTACCGCGGCCGCACCTACCGCTCCGCCATCCAGCCGGCTCACACCAAGTGAGTCCTGCGATAACGGCTTGAATGAAGGCCCTGCCATCGACGGGTGGCGGGGTCTTCGCATAAGTGCACCATTGCGTACACCATCGCATCGCAAACAACACAACACAACACATCACCATCGCGTGAAGGACCATACAACAATCATGAGTAATGAAACCCCACAGCAGCCGACGCCGGCCAACGAGCTTCTTGAAGCGTTGGGCACCAATCTCAGCCCGGATCTGCTCGTGCAGGCACTCACCCACCGTTCCTTCTCGCATGAGCACCCCGGCGTGGCCAATTACGAACGCCTCGAATTCCTGGGAGACGCGGTGCTCGAACTGGTCTCCACTGAAACGCTGTTCACCATTCACCCGGATATGACCGAGGGGCAACTGGCCAAGATGCGCGCCAAGGCCGTCTCCGAAGACGCGCTGAGCGCCATCGCCAAAACCAAGCTCAAGGTGGGCCCCTACATTCTGCTGGGTCACGGAGAAGCCGAGCAGGGCGGCGCGGAGAAGAACTCCATCCTATGCGACATCGTGGAATCGCTCATCGGCGCGACCTTCCTGGAACACGGCATCGACGAGGCACGCAAGGTGATTCACCGGCTTATTGACGACACGCTCGCCGAAGTGGCCACCGAGGGCCCGGCACTTGACTGGAAGACCTCGCTGACCGTCAAGGCGCACGGCCTCGGCAAGGAGGAGCCTGTCTACCATATGGAGGTCTCCGGCCCGGAATACGCGCAGATCTTCACCGCGCGCGTCTCATTGGGCGAGAACGGCGACATCATCGGCATCGGTAAGGGCTCCAGCAAGCGTAAGGCGCAGCTGGCGGCCGCCGAAGCGGGCTGGAAGTCACTGGACTCGTTCAAGACGCGGACTAAGTAAGCCCGCTGTCGGATTTGCGAATAGACTAATACCAACATGAGCGACGAGTCGCGCCGGGGCCACAAGTCTCGGGGAAGCGACTGGAATCAGACACGCGGGCACCCGGCCCCATCCCAAGGTCGGGCAGGTTCGCGACAAAACCTATGAGGTGAGAGGAATCATGGCTTTACCCACGCCTTTGCAGGCATTCAGCGGTGTACCGAAAATCAACACGGCCCCCGATAAGCAGACCATCGTCGATGGCGAGAAGATGACTGGCGCCCAGGCGCTGATTCGTTCGCTGGAGGACCTCGGCGTCGAGGACGTCTTCGGCATTCCTGGCGGCGCGATTCTGCCCGTCTACCACGAGATCAAAGACAACACGAAGTTCCGCTTCGTGCTTATGCGCCACGAGCAGGCCGCCGGCCACGCCGCCGAAGGCTACGCACTGGCCACTGGCAAGGTGGGCGTGTGCATCGTGACTTCCGGCCCGGGTGCCACAAACGTGGTCACGGCCATTGCGGACGCGAACATGGACTCCGTGCCCATGGTCGTGATTACCGGTCAGGTGGGCGTGCAAGCCATCGGCACTGATGCCTTCCAGGAGGCGGATATCGTGGGCATCACCTACCCGGTGTCCAAGCACTCCTTCCTCGTGACCCGCGCGCAGGACATTCCTCGCGTGCTTTCCGAGGCGTACTACATCGCCAACACCGGCCGCCCCGGCCCGGTGGTCGTGGATCTGACCAAGACCGCACAGACCGGCGACATGTACTACTCATGGCCGCAGCGCATGATTCTGCCCGGCTACAACCCCACCACCAAGGCGCACGGCCGTGTGCTGTCCGACGCGGCGAAGCTGTTCTCTCAGTCGTACCGCCCGGTGCTGTATGTGGGTGGCGGCGCCGCCCGCTCCAACGCCGGCGCACAGGTCAAGGCTCTGGCCGACCTGACCGGCGCTCCCGTGGTCACGACCCTGCCCGCACGCGGCATCATTCCCGACTCCGACCCGAAGAACCTCGGCATGCTAGGCATGCACGGTACGATTGCCGCAACCGGCGCCGTGCAGCGCGCTGACCTGCTTGTGGCCATCGGTGCACGTTTCGACGACCGCGTGACCGGCAAGCTCGACGCCTTCGCACCGACCGCCCGCGTGATTCACATTGACATCGACCCGGCTGAAATCGGCAAGAACCGTCAGCCCGACGTGCCGATCGTGGGCGATGTGGCTACCGTGCTCGACGACTTGATTCCCGAGATTCAGCGTACGCAGGCCATTCAGGGCAAGCCGAATCTGGCCCCCTGGTGGAAGGCGATCGACGGCTGGCGCGAGGAATACCCGATGACGTGGGATGAGCCGACCGACGGATCGCTGGCCCCGCAGTGGGTCATCAAGAAGCTCTCTGAGATGGCCGATCCGTCCACCATCTGGGTGACCGGTGTGGGCCAGCACCAGATGTGGGCTTCGCAGTTCATCGATTTTGAGAACCAGCACGCTTGGATCTCCTCCGGAGGCCTCGGCACGATGGGCTACGGTCTGCCGGCTGCCATCGGCGCATCCGTGGGCTCGGCCCGTGAATTCGAGGGCAAGAAGCCGGTGTGGCTGATCGATGGTGACGGTTCCTTCCAGATGACCTCTGAGGAGCTGGCCGCCGCGTTCCTGGACCACGCTCCGGTGAAGATCGCGATTCTGAACAACTCCGTATACGGCATGGTCCGTCAGTGGCAGACGCTGTTCACGAGCACCACTACTCGCAGACCAACCTGCTCGATGGTGAAGCGCACGGT
>ENA-OQJC01000212-OQJC01000212.1-human-gut-metagenome-genome-assembly--contig:-NODE-212-length-18388-cov-3.961996_pt1 | contig 18388 bp, 17 predicted proteins | sample MGYA00242600_ERZ504766 | MGnify/ENA primary metagenome ERZ504766 (study PRJEB26092, sample SAMD00036364) | human gut metagenome | host: Homo sapiens | study: EMG produced TPA metagenomics assembly of...
CGTGAATTGTTCCAGAAAAAGCCCGCATCCACTGCAAAAACTGCCAAAAAGGAGGCGCGTTCCAAATGAGTGAAAACGTATTGACCATTGAAAACGCCACGATGCAGTTTGGCGGCGTGGTGGCTGTGGACAATCTGAACCTGAAGGTGGATAAAGATCAGATTGTCTCCCTCATCGGCCCCAACGGTGCCGGCAAGACCACCGCGTTCAACGTTGTCACCGGCGTGTATGCGCCCACCAACGGCGCGGTGTGGTTCGAGGGACGCAAGATTATTGAGAACACGCCCCACGGCAAGATGAAAAAGCTCTATAAGGGCCAGAACGCGAGCAAGTATTCCCACATGATCGCCCCCACGCCCGATAAGATCACCCAGATGGGTATTGCCCGCACCTTCCAGAATATCCGTCTATGGAAGAGCCAGACCGTGTTTGAGAACGTGCTCATCGCCAAGCACTGCCGCCGCTCGGCCAACCTGCTGAGCGCTACCTTCCGGCTGAATGCAGACGAGGAAAAGCGCCAGCGCGAGGAGTGCGAAAACCTGCTGCATGTGCTGGGACTTGAGGATGTGCGCAATGAACTGGCTACTGGCCTGCCCTACGGCCTGCAGCGCCGGGTGGAGATCGCGCGCGCGCTTGCCACCGAGCCGAAGCTGCTGCTGCTGGATGAGCCTGCTGCCGGTATGAACCCGCAGGAGACCGAAGAACTGACCGCCTTTATTGACCGCATCCGCACCGATTTCAGACTGACCGTGTTCATGATCGAGCACCACATGGATCTGGTGATGGATATTTCCGACCGGGTCTATGTGCTGGACTTTGGCCGCTTGATCGCCGAGGGTACGCCCGCCGAGGTGCAGAACGACCCGCGAGTGATCGACGCTTATCTGGGGGTGGACGAAGATGCTTGAGATCAAGGATTTACATGTTTCCTATGGCGGCATTCAGGCCTTGCGCGGTGTGTCGCTGAACGTGCCGGACGGCAAGATCGTTACCCTGATCGGTGCCAACGGCGCAGGCAAGTCCACCCTGATGCGCACCATTTCCGGCCTTGTAAAGGCACAGAGCGGCTCCATTTTGTGGAACGGGCAGGAACTGCTGGGCAAGCCCATCGACCAGATCGTGGCCAGCGGCATTGCCATGTCGCCGGAGGGCCGCCGGGTGTTTGCCGACCTGACTGTGCTGGAAAATCTGAAGATCGGCGCATACCTGCGCAAGGATAAGGCCGAAACCGAGAAAGACCTTGAGTGGGTGTACAGTCTGTTCCCCCGCCTGAGGGAGCGCAGCTGGCAGAGCGCCGGCACCCTTTCCGGCGGCGAGCAGCAGATGCTGGCCGTGGGCCGCGCCCTGATGAGCAAGCCGAAGCTGCTCATGCTGGACGAGCCAAGCCTTGGCCTTGCGCCCATCGTGGTGCGGGAGATTTTTGATATCATCCGCACCGTGAACCAGCAGGGCATCACCGTGCTGCTGAACGAGCAGAACGCCAACATGGCCCTGAAGGTGGCCGATTACGCCTATGTGCTGGAGACCGGCACCCTGACCCTTTCCGGCACGGGTGCTGAATTGCTGACCAATGAACAGGTCAAGGCCGCATACCTCGGCAAAAAGCGCGTTGACCGCACCTGAAACTTTATAAGAACCGCTAACGGCAGGGAGGGGCTGCTGCAAAACAGCTCCATGAAAAAATAACGCATAAAAATGCCTCAGTATGGCAGGCGGAACAGGCTCATCATGCAAACAACGAAAAACAGGGAGTTCCCTCCGGTGGGGAACTCCCTGCTGTACATATCGCTATCGCATGTGGCTTTTGGCAGGGTGCGTCCGCAGGGCGCACTCTGTTTTTTACTATGCTTCATCATTTTCTGCGCGCAGCATCCGGTATCCGACACCAACATGGGTCTGGATCAGATGCGGCGCATCCGGGTATCGTTCCAATTTTTTGCGCAGGGATGCCATGTAAACTCGCAAGGAAGCGATGTCATTTTCCTGCGTACTGCCCCATACTTTCTGCGTGAGGGAGGTATGCGTCAGCACTTTGCCCACATTATGCGCCAGCACACACAGCAGCTTGTACTCGATGGGGGTCAGATGCAATTCATTCTCACCCAGCCAGACGCACCCGGCCGAGAAGTCGATCTTCAAAGGACCATTAACAAAAACCGGACTGTTTATGCCGTCAGAAGCCAGCAGATTCAATCGGCGCTGCGTTACACGCAGTCTTGCCAGCAGCTCGTCCACGGAAAACGGCTTTGTCAGATAATCGTCTGCGCCGTTGTCCAGTGCCTCGATCTTATCAGAATCTTCGCTCCGGGCACTCAGGACGATGATGGGCAGGTTCGACCACGTGCGGACGCTGCGGATGACCTCAATGCCGTCTATATCGGGCAGCCCAAGATCCAGCAGCATGATGTCCGGATTGTGGCTGGTAGTCATCATGATCGCCGTTTCCCCATTGGAAGCAGTCAGATATTTATAGCCGTGGGTCTTCAGGGTCGTTGTGATCAGACACCGTACAGGAACATCATCCTCTACGACCAGAATGGACGGCTTATTCATGAATATTCACCTCGCTTTGCGGCAATGCAAAGGAAAGACACTGCCATTGGGAATGTTGTCACGCAGGGTCAATGTTCCACCGTGAGCCGTCAAGATTGCACGGCAGAGGGGCAAGCCCAAGCCAAGGCTGCGGTGGCTGTCTGCGATGCGGCTCTGCCCGGTATAAAACATCTCGAACACCTGTGCTTTTGCGCGATCCGGAATACCGGGGCCGTTATCTGCCACTTCCACTACGACCTGATGGTCTTTCCGGTAAGCCGAAATCTGAATGACCGAGCCAACGGGGGTGTATTTGATGGCGTTATCCACCAGATTGACAACGACCTGCATGATCAGCCGTGCATCCACATTGACTAGGAGGATCTCGTCCCCATACTGTGTTGTGATGGTGTGTTCACAGCTTTTCCGGTTGACATGATGCAGTGCTTCTTCGATCATTTCGTCCATCAGCTGCGGCGAGATCTGCAGATTCATCCGTCCATCTTCAATGCGGGTGATGGAAAGCAGATTTTCCACCAGACCGATCAGCCATTGTGCATCGTCAAAAATATCGGTGCAGATCTTGTTCCGGGTCTCTGTATCCAGCGTTTCTCCGTTGGAAAGCAGATTGCTGGCATTGCCGGAAATGGAGGTCAGCGGGGTGCGCAGGTCATGGGAGATCGTGCGCAGCAGATTTGCCCGCAGCTCTTCATTTTTTGCCTGCACGGTTGCCTGCTCTTTTTCCAGCGCATTTCTGCGGTTTTCAATGGCCAGCGCACCTTCGCCCAGAATGGAAAGCAGCACACTGTTTTCAAAGGCATCCAGCGGTTTTTCGGACAGATCGATCCCGATCACTCCAAACACGCCGCCTCCGGTCCGAAGTGCAAGATAAAGTCCCTTTGCATCCGGGTAGCTATCCGTGCCTGCACCGGAACGCTTTTTGTTGGCAAACGTCCAATTTGCTGCATCCCGTTCTTCCGGTGCAGAAAAGATGTTTTGCGCCGTTTCCCCGTCAACTCCAAAAACCTGTTCTGCCCCAAGACCTCCGTTTTGTTCCAGGTAGACGATCAGACTCCGGTTCAGCAGCTTCATCAGCTGGGAAGCTGTCAGCGAAAAGATTTCTTCTTCACTTTTGGCTTTCTGTAAAAGCTGATTCGTATCAAATAGTACTTTTGTCCGGAATGCTGCCTGCGCAGACATTTTTGCATGGTCTTTCAACCGTGTCGTCAACGTACAGGTAATAATTGCGGAGGTCAGCATCAGGGCAAACGTAACCTGATAACCGGGGTCATACGCATGGAATGTCAGGCGCGGTTCCGTCAGAAAAAAATTGTACAGCGCAACACTGGCAACGGACCCCAGCACACCGCAGGTGTAACCGCTGGTACACAATGCGGTGAACAGCATCCCCAGCATATAGAGCATAATAATGTTATAACGCGCAAAGTCCAGCTGCAAGGAAAAAGAAGCCGATGAGCGTGATGCAGCTCAGGATGCCTGCGGTGATCAGCAGATCACGGACAGACGGCAGAAGCGGACGGGTGAACAGCTTCCGTCCTGAACCGTAGCCGTTCTCTGCAGAAGCATCCGGGATGATGTAAATATCCAGATTAGGCGCAGTCATCGTCAATTTTTCAGTCAGTGACGGTCCACTCCAGAAATGGCGGCGATGTACGCTGGAGCTCCCCAGTACGATTTTTGTAATGCCGGAGATGCGGGCAAACTCTGCGATCTGCTGCGGAATGTCATCCCCATAGATCGTAGAAATGTCGGCACCTGCCTGCTCTGCCATACGAATGTGCTGCTGCAAGCGCCGACGATCTTCTTGTCCCATCTGATCCGAATCCGGAGTCCGGACATACAGAGCTGTAAAGGTCCCTCCAAACGCCTTTGCCATTGTTGCTGCCGTCCGCACGATCTTTGCATTGGAGGGAGAGGACGACAGACACGCCAGAATATGTTCAGTGGGTGGGTCGTTCTGATTCAATAAAAATCACCTGCCTTGCCCACAGTATAGCACAATTTGATGGTCACGACCACCAGCCACGTTCTTTTTCCTTCCTGTTGAAGGATCTCCTTCCGCATGTGATCCAGCGCATCTGCTGCCCAAAAACCACTCAACATGACTCCAAGAACCATCAATAACAAAACGACATCCATATGATTCGTCCTATCTTTTCAGAGCCGGAAACACTTCTGGATCGATGCGTATTTTCCCAAAACCAGCATACTTTCGTCCCGGCACAGCTGCGTATCCGGCGTAATGCTCATATCGAGCTTTCCGTCTTTTTTCAGCGCAAGAATATTGATGTTATACTTTTTTCGGATATTGATCTCACCGATCGTGCGATCCACCCATTCCGGCGGAATGGTCACTTCCATGATGGCGTGGTCGTCCTGCAGCTCGATATAATCCAGAATGTGTTCAGAGCTGTATCGGATCGCTGCCCACTTTGCCAGCTGCTTTTCCGGGTAGACCACTTCATCCGCACCGTTGCGCAGCAGGAACTTGGCTTGTACATCCCGCTCTGCACGCGAGACCACAAGCTTTGCTCCCAGCTCCTTGAGCAGCGATGTTGTTTCCAACGAACTCTGAAAATTGCCGCCGATGGTTACGATACACACATCAAAATTGCCAACACCAAGGGAGCGCAGAAAGTATTCGCTGGTGCTGTCACCGATCTGTGCATTCGTCACATAGGAAAGCACGGCGTTCACACGGTCTTCGTTGCTGTCGATCGCCATGACCTGATGACCCAGCTCATTCAGTTCCTGCGCAATATGGCGGCCAAAACGGCCAAGCCCAATCAAAAGAATCGATTTCATACTTGTCTCCTTTATCCGATTGCGATCTTCTCCTGCGGCAGACGAGAGTGGGCAGGGCTGCTGCCAAATGCCGCATAGATCAACGTCAATCCACCAACACGTCCCAAAAACATCAGTGCGATCAGCACCCCCTGCGAAAGGATGCCCAACTGCGGCGTGATGCCCAATGTCAGACCTACCGTTGCCACAGCCGAAGCAGTCTCATACAGACAGACTGACATCGGCAGCTGCTCGGCCGCAGCAATGACAAAGGCTCCGAGGAAGAACAGTGTCAAATACATCCCTGCGATGGTGGCAGCATTCTTGACCGCAGAACCATCTATGCGCCGCCCGAAAAATTCGGCATCTTCTCTGCGGCGGAAGGTCGCCCACATATTGGCCAGCAGAACGGCAAATGTTGTGGTTTTCATGCCGCCTGCCGTAGAGCCGGGCGAACCGCCTAACAGCATCAGAACCACCATCAATGCCTGTGAAGTGCTGCCCATCGCAGCAAGATCGGCGGTGTTAAAACCGGCAGTACGGGGGGTAACGGATTGAAACATCGACAATAAAATGCGCTGCCGGGCAGAGCCTGCCGTGAACTCGAAGCAATAAAAGTACAGCGTCGGCAATACCAGAAGAAATGCCGTTGTGACAAGGATCACCTTGCTCTGCATCCGGTAACGGTGAAAATCAAGGCGATATGTACAAATATCCTCCCATGTCAGAAAGCCAAGGCCGCCAAAGACGATCAGGGCCGCGATCACTGTGGTAAGCAATGGGTTTCCTGCATACCGTGTCAGCGAAACAAATTTTGCACCCTCTGTTCCCAGCAGGTCAAAGCCGGCATTGCAGAACGCCGAAATGGAATGAAACAACGCGTACCAGATCCCGCGCAGTCCATAATCGGCGCAAAATGTCGGCAGCAGCAGTGCAGCACCGGCCAATTCAAACAGGGCGGTGATCCGCAGAATAAAGCCTGTCAGCCGCACGATGCCGCCCATCTGCGGGGCAGCAGTAGCTTCCTGCATCGTGCTGCGCTGCTTGAGGGAAATCTTTCGCCCGGAAAGCAGCGCAAAGGCAGCGCCCACCGTAATGACACCCAATCCTCCGATCTGGATCAGAAGAAGGATCACGCTTTGCCCAAAAGCCGACCAGTAGCTGCCGGTATCCTGAACCACAAGTCCGGTCACACAAAGGGCGGAGGTGGAGGTAAACAGTGCCTCATGGAACGGTGTGACGCACCGCTGCTGTGCAGCGATCGGGAGCATCAGAAGCAATGCGCCCACTAGATCGACTGCCGCAAAACCTGCAATAATAACCTGAAAAGAAGAAAAACGGTGCCGCTTGTAACGAGGATATTGAATCATAAAAGCTCCTTTACCTATCCGTGTGCATAAAGATTAGCATGGAACAGATAAAAGAGCCGTAAAGAAAATTGTAGAAGTATAAAGATTCCATTAAAATTGATCGATCAACACCAAATAATAAATGCCGGACATCACCAGCTCAAAAAAGCGGTAATGTCCAGCATTCATTCAGATTTCTAACCCATGGCTCCCGGCCGCATTCTTCAAATATTCCTCCGGGTCGCCGTTCAGTATCAAATCAGCATAGCCCAGCGGGTCGTTGTAGATGAGGTAATCCAACTCTGATCTCTGCGCCATGGTCACATTCAGCGCATCCTCGACCCCGGTGCAGTCAATGGAAATTTTTCTCCCATCCCGGAGCAGCAGTTCCACGCAGCCGATATCCATGTTATCCGTTGTTACTACGAAAGGGGAATTATTGGGTGAAGCAAAATAAGCAGCAGCCTCCCGGTAGACATTCCTACAGGTTGGGCACCGCAGCGGAATCTGGTGGTCAGGGCCTTACGGGTTGCGTTTGCTGATTTTTCTGCAGCCCCTTGGCAGGGCTTTGAAAAATCAGAACGCAGCCCCAACAACTTCTCCCTGTTTCAGCCGCTGGCTGCGGTCATCGTCGTTGCTGTTCAAGTCCTCTTCCGCACCGAAAAAGAAAAACCAGTACACAATGTGTACTGGTTTTTCTTGGTGCAGTAAAGCAATCCAAATCCGAACCATTTCCCTTTGATGCGGCTTCTGCCGCTTCCCCAAAGGTGACGGTCTGTGTTCCTTCTTTATAGTTGAAGGTTATCAAAACCTTATCATCATACAGGTAAATCGCATTGATGAAGGTATCCACTAGTGCCTGCCGCTGGTCTTTCAGGCTCATGTCCAGCTTACGGAACCGCAGCAGCCAAAACCTGATAAATTCTTCGGTCACTTTCGGCTTCGCCAGCTTTTCTTCCGCAATGCGTGCTTCAAGCTCACGCTTGGTTTCTTCCAGCTGCTCCAACCGCTCCTTGGTGGAGCTGGTCAGGATACCGGCCTGAATCGCATTGAGCATATTCTGGATACCGGATTCTGCATCCCGGAGCTGCTTTTTATAAAGGGGAATGTTGGTATTCTCCTTGTTTTGCAGTTCCATCACCTTGGCGATGATGGATTCCATAGCGGCATCGTCTTTCACAAGCTGCATGGTCTGGTTGACCACCAGATCTTCCAGCCACTGTTTGCGGACGGTCTTTTTCTTGCAGCCCTTGTGCTTTTTGGCAGTGGCACATTTATAGTAGCGGTGGACTTCACCCGTCCGGCTTGTGCCGCTTTCGCCAAACATCAACGCCCCACAGTAGCCGCAGAACAGCTTGGTGGTGAGCAGGTAGTCATCCTCTGCCTTTCTACGGGCAGGGGCTTTTTTGTTTTTGGCGATCTTTTCCTGCACATCGTTGAAAAGCTCTGCGGACACAATGGAGGGAATCGCATCGGGAATCAAAACATCACGATATTTCAGCTCCCCGATGTAGCGGCGATTGTTCAGCATATGCTGAATGGTGTTGAAGGTCATCAGCCCGCCACGCTGGTTCTTGACGCCCTTTTCGTTCAGCCAATCCCGAATTTCCCGCATGGTCTGGCCATCGTTGTACCGCTGGAAGATTTCTGCCACAAAGGGAGCAGTCAACGGGTCGATTTCAAAGCGGTGGTCTGCGTTGATGATGTAGCCAAAGGGAATGGCACCGCCAGTGAACTTTCCCTTCAGTGCGTTTTCGGTCATGCCACGAATGACCTTTTCAGACAGGTCAGCGGAATAATACTCGGCATAACCTTCCAGCACCGATTCCAGAATGATGCCCTCCGGTCCCTCGGAGATGATCTCGGTGGCAGACATGAGCTTGACACCGTTCTTCTTCAGCTGGGTCTTGTACCGGGCACTGTCGTAGCGGTTCCGGGCAAAACGATCCAACTTCCAGACCAGCACGATGTCAAACAGCTTCTTGTCACTGTCCTTTATCATCTGCTGAAACTCCGGGCGGTTGTCCGTTTTGGCAGAGATGGCACGGTCAATGTAGTGCTTGACGATGGTGATGCCATTCTTTTCCGCATAGGCAGTGCATTCACGAATCTGGCCTTCAATGGATTCTTCGCGCTGGTTATCCGATGAATAGCGGGCATAGATCACGGCGGTCATGGCAGGCACCTCACTTTACACATCATTGAACGGTGGAGTGTTCTTTTAAAGCAATGTTTCGTATAATGGATATACCACATTTTACAGATGATTGCAAGCTTTTTATACGCTTTTCACGAGATTCAGTAAAAAACATGAACTCCTATGAAAGCAAAATATTCACATTCCATGGTTCTATGAAGGTGCCCGGAGCAATTGTGTCATTTTGACACAATTCCTTATTTCTCCATAAACCATAAAAATTCAACTTTTTAATGCAGCAGCTACAACGTTGGATTGCATATCGCAAATATACTATTTGAATATTGCGCTGATTTTTGTCTTGTTACGGTTTCGCAATAAGACCAAAGTGGTGGGTATCACGATGATACCCACCACTTTAGCCAAGTAAATTTTTATTTTTGAATCGTAAAACGGAACGAGGTTCCCTTCTCCACCGCAAAGCAGGCGTCTGCATGGGGCTTTGCGCCCCAGCTGTTGTCGCCGCCCACGCCGCGCTGGAAAGCAGCGCAGCGGACGACCGTCTTATTGTCGTCCCGGGGCAGCTCGTAAAGGTGGCGGGCGTTTTCCAGTTCATGGGGCGTGTAGGGCAGCGCCGAGAAGGTCATGCCGTCCCCTGCAAAGCCGATGCCTATATTCAATCCGCTGCCGGTGACAGTTGCACTGTACACGCCGGTGCGGCTGCCGCACTCCTGCGGGTAGACCGGGGTGTTCTGGGCAAAATCCTGCCGGACGTTGTAGTTCCACGCACCCATCTTGCCGCCTGCAGTGCGGTCGGCGGTGGTCTCCCGGGGGCCAAGACCCAGATAGGAGACTTCCGTCAGCTCCCGACGCAGCGGGAAGAGCAGACCGAACTCCGGCAGCTCAGTGCGCGTGCCCTGCCATGTCATGGTGATATCACAGCGGCCTGCGCCGTCAATGGCAAAATCAATGGGCAGCGTCTGCCCATCTGGCAGGGTGTAGTTTGCGCGGGCGATGACGAAATCGCCCTTTGTTTCAGCGGTCAGGTTATCGCAGCGGGCGTAGAGACCGGCGGTTTTCCAGAAGGCAAATGTAAACGGCTCTGCACAGCCCTCGTCGTTGTTGGTGGGCGCACGCCAGAAATTGGGGCGCACGGTATCGTCCAGCAGCTGCACGCCGTTATAGCGGATGGACACCAGCCCCTTGCCTCGGCCAAAGATGTACTCGAAGCCCTCGCCCTTTACGCCGACGTTGCAGTCCATCTCCACCAGCTGCGGGGCGGGCAGGGTCAGCCGGGCGACGGCGTAGTTGTGCCATACCTGCCCCAAAGCGGCTTCATAGCCCGCCGGGATGCCGGGCAGTGCAGCCCGCTGGATGGCGGTAACGGTCATGCAGGCAAGCCCAGCCTCCGGTAAGGCAAAGGGAAACGGGATGTGCTCCGTCCCGCCCGGCTTGCAGTCTGCCCGCAGCACCGCCCGGCGCTCCGGCTTGCCGTTGACCGAGGACGCAAACACAAGGTCGTAGGCGTTCAGGTCGGTAAAGAGATTCCGGTTTTCAATCACGGCTTCCGTGTCGGTCAGGGTGATCTTCAGCGGTGCGTAGGCCGCCTTGACGGCGTCCATTTTGGGGGTGTTACGGCGGTCGGGCAGCACAAGGCCGTCCACGCAGAATTCCCGGTCGGTGGGGCGGTCGCCGAAGTCGCCGCCATAGGCAAAGCCGGGCTTGCCGTCCGGGCTTGTCACTGCAATGCCGTGGTCCATGTACTCCCAGATAAACCCGCCCTGATACAGGGGCTCTTCGTAGGCATACTCGGTGTAGTCGGTGATGCCGCCGCAGCTGTTACCCATGGCGTGGCTGTACTCGCACATGATAAAGGGCTTTTCCGGGTGCTCTGCCAGAAACTTTTTGATGTCTGCCACCGGGGTGTACATCTGGCTTTCCATATCGGAGGTGGCGGGGTACTCCCGGTTCCAGAAAATGCCCTCGTAGTGCACAAGGCGGCTGGGGTCGGTGTTGCGGAAATACTCGCTCATCTCCCACAGGGTCTTGCCGCCGTGGCTCTCGTTGCCGCAAGACCAAATGAGGATGGCCGGGTGGTTTTTGTCCCGTTCCAGCATGGCTTCGGCGCGGGCAAGCACATTTTCCCGCCACTCCGGGCGGGCACCGGGCAGCGTCCACTCGTCCGAGCCGTCCGCACCCAGCTTCTGCCATGTGCCGTGGGTCTCCAGATTGGTCTCCCCGATGACATACAGGCCGTATTCATCGCAGAGCTGCAAGAAATACGGGTCATCCGGGTAGTGGCTGGTGCGCACGGCGTTGACGTTATGGGCTTTCAGGTTCTTTACATCCCACAGCATCTCTTCCCGGCTGACGGTGCGGCCGGTGCGGCAGCTCCACTCATGGCGGTTGACGCCCTTGAACACGATACGCTTGCCGTTCAAAAGCATCTGGCGGTCTTTCCGTTCAAATTTGCGCAGACCGACTTTCATGCCAGTGCGCTCCACGAGAGCACCCTCGTTCAGCAGGGCAATTTCTGCCTCGTACAGGTTCGGCTGCTCGGCGCTCCACAGAGCGGGGTCAGTCACCGCAAAGGTGAAAGAAACATCCTGCACGTCCTCTTCCACGTCCGGGTCGGCCTCGCCCTTGCCGAACACCACACCGCTGTCGTATTCGGCGGGCTCGCCCACCTCGGCGGACTGCTCCTGCCCATTGAACACCACCGACACCGTTCCCGCGCCGCTGACCTTGCACTCAAAGGTGACGGCAGCGCTGGAAAAATCGTCCGCAAAGCTCTGTTTCACAAAGACGTCCTCAAGGTGAAGCTCCGGTTTTGTGAACAGTTCCACGGAGCGGAATAAGCCGCTCATGCGCCAGAAATCCTGATCTTCCAACCAGCTGCCGGAGGAGAAACGGTACACCTGTACCGTCAGGGTATTTTCGCCGGGGTGGACGGCAGCAGTCATGTCAAATTCCGCCGGGGTAAAGGTATCCTCGGTGTAGCCGATGTAAACGTCATTGCACCAGACGGCGGCGGCGCTGTCGGCACCGTTCAGGCGCAAATAGCAGCTGGCCCAGTTTTCCGGCAGGGTAAAGCTGCTCTGATACTCCCCGATGGGGTTATAATCCTGCGGAATCTGACCGGGGCGCAGCTTTTCGTGGCCGTCCCACGGGTACTGAGTGTTGACGTAATGGGGCGCGCCGTAGGGCTGACCGGGCTTTTGCAGGCTCTGCATCTGGATGAAGCCCGGCACGGTCAGAGTGTCCCAGTCCGTAAAGGGTGCAGTCAGGTTTTCCGCATAGCGGAAGTTCCACTCGCCGTCTAAGCTGATGGTCAGCGGCAGTTCGGGGCTTGTCTGGTCCGCAAAGTGGGCGTGGAAGGGCAGGCGGTTCTGCTGGAAAATTTCCGGGTCGGCCAGAAGCGCCGGGGTAATGGGATGATTCAAAGGCATAAATGTCACCTCGCAGCATTTTCTGCTTTTATTATAGCACAGGATATAAGAAAAACAGCCGCACAAAACGACTGTTTTTCTGGAAAGAAGCGGCATCAGTCTGCTTCGTCAAAGACCTCGGTGTCCAGTTCTGTGTGCCCCTTGGGGATGTGGTACTTCACGGCGGGCAGATGGACGTTGGTGAAGTACAAGCTGGTGTTAGGGTCGCAGCCGATGACCACTGCCTCTCCCCTGCCGCGCACGGTGCAGCGCAGGGTGTCGCAATGGGCTTCGGCGGTGTCATTTTCCACACTTTCGGCATAGCCCGGTGCAAAATTGGGCACGGCAAAACCGCAGTCGTAGGCTTCGCAGTCGAAACTGCTGTCAATCTCGTGATGGCGGCGGTGGCCGGTGGCAGTGGGGGTGATGGTGGTGGTGACCTCAATGCCGGGGAAGGGCGACCACTGCGCGGTCACAGCCCCGGCTTCAATTTCCCACGTTTTGCTCACCTTGCGCACAAACACGTTATCGTCCATGACAAAGGCCAGCATGCTGTCCGGCGCGGCCTGATTGAGCACCTCCCGGCTGCGGGAGGCGCAGAAGCCAAAGCGGGTATCGTAGGCAAATTTTGCGTACTTTTCCGGGAACTGTCCGTGGCCGTGGCCCTCGTTGACACCGGCGGCATAGGCCGTTACCCGCCCCGCCCGGCGCTGCACCAGCATATTGGCGTAGGGCATGGGCTTGAGCCGCTCCAATGCGGGCATAGGCGCGGCTTCGGCTGACCAGAAGGGGTGGTCGTCCGGCAAAGCAAGCAGCAAAAAGCTCTTCATGCCCCAGTAGGGGCTGCCGGGGGCGTTGTACCGCTCAGCCATGTACATCTGCGGGTAGCAGTAGCCGATGGTCAGGATGCCATCCCGGTCGAACATTTTCTGCCCCAGCCACCAGTTGAAGTTGCGGACGATGAGCCCTTTCATCACCGGCAGGGGCAGCGGCTCCAGCCCTGCCCAGATGCAGGCCGCCCAGAAGCTGTTCTGAGCAAAGCGGTAGGTCAGGCTGCGGCCAAAGGGCAGGGCTGCGCCGTTGGCATCGAACCAATAGACGAACTGCTGCGCGAACAGCTGGGCGCGCTGGCGGTAAAGGGCAGCACGCCGGGGGTCGATGTCTGCGGCAAATTTAGAGTAGAGCAGCCCATAATACTGGATGGCCCACGGGATGTAGTAATCCTTTTGTACGGAGGCGCCATCGGTGGACCAGCCGTCGCCGCTGTAATAGCTGTCAATTTTGCAAAGACCGTCCTCCAGCAGTTCCGGGCTGTAAGGCATCCCCACGCTTTTCAGGGCAAGGTTTACAAGGATGCGGAAAAACTGCCAGTTGCAATCCGGGATGGTGTGGGCGTTGATCTGCCCCAGCCATGCGGCAAGGTTCTGTTTTTCGGTGTCAGAAAGCGGCGTCCACAGCTTTTCCGGTGCGGTGAGGATGCCGCAGGCAATAGCCGCCATCTCCACATAACACTGGTCGTACTCCCCGGTGGTGCCCCAGTATTCGGGGTTTTCCGGGTCGGTGCCGGCGGCAAGACCCTTGCGGTAGATTTTTTCAAATTCCGGGTCGGAACCGCCGCCTACCCAGAAGGGCACCAGCGCCCACAGCGGGCGGCTGAAGGCTTCCAGCTCAATGGCATTTTGGTTGTAGGTCACGCCCGTCTCGCCCAGATGCAGCCGGGCGCAGCCTGCGGAATAATAAGGCTTGAGCGGGTCGAGAAATTTGTGCATCAGTGCGGTAAAATCCGCTTTGGTCTGCAAGTTCATCACCAATACATCTCCCAGTCTTTGGTCAGGCGGGTCAGCGCCTCCATGTAGAAATAATCGCCCCAGCTCGTGCATTCATCCACACCCTCCGGGGTGCAGGTATTGTAGGGGCTCTTTTTGCTGTAAGTGCCGTGCAGCAGCTGGCCGGAGCCGAGGGTGCCGGGCTTTACCGCGTAGTTTGCGGTGAGACTGGCCAGCATCTGCCGTGCCAGCGTGCGCCACTGGGCGGCTTCTGTTTCGTCCACATATTTTGCCGCTTCCAGCAGGCCGCAGGCCACGATGGCAGCGGAGGAGGAATCCCGGGGTTCGCCGCTTTCCGGGGCAAAGAGCATATCCCAGCAGGGGATCAGATCCTCCGGCAGGCGGGAAAGGTAGAACGCCAGCGCTTTGCGGAACACCTCGAGGAACTTTTCATCGTGGGTGTAGGTGTAGCCAATGGCGCTGCCGTACACGCCCCACGCCTGTCCCCGTGCCCAGAAGCTGTCGTCCTTATAGCCCTGACAGGTGCGGCCGCCCGTTGGGGGTGCCGTCCGGGTTCATAAAGAAGGTGTGGTAGGTGCTGCCGTCCGGCCGGAAGGAGTTTGCCAGCGTGGTGGCGGTGTGGGCGGCGGCGATCTCGCGGTAGTGGTCACTGCCGGTCACCTGCGCCGCCCAGTACAGCAGCGGCACGTTGAGCATACAGTCGATGATATAGCGGTAGTTGCCGGGGTCGTCCATGGTGCCCCATGCCTGTAAGAAGCGGCCGCTGGGCTGGTAGCGGGTCAGCAGCTGGTCGGCGGCGGCAATGGCGGCGTTTTTTGCCCTTTTCGCTGCCCACCAGCTTCCACGCTGCCACGCAGGTGGGGCTGTACAAAAAGCCCATATCGTGGTGGTCCACCTCCACCTTGCGGGCAATGCGGTCCGCAAAGCTGTCCACTTGAATGAGGGCGGCGGTCTTGAATTTTTCCTCCCCGGTGGCTTCGTAGGCCAGCCAGATCTCCCCCGGCCAGAAGCCGCAGGTCCACTGATTATTGGCGCAGCCGGGGTAGATATCGTTCACACTGGAATGGTTCTGGCACTGGTAGGTGTACAGGGGCAGATTGGTCTCCACCTGCCTGCAGGCATCGGCCAGTGCCTGCCGTGCTTCGGCGTCGGTCATAGCGTGGTTCTGGTAGGTTTTCATCTTGATTACTCCTTAAATCCAAAGTTTGGGATATCGTGCCAGCGCTGGCGCAGAAAGTGCATCCCCAGCTTGGGGCGGCGGTCCCGGGTGAACAGACCCTTTTTGTTGCCGTCCACCCGCATGGGGCCCTGCACGGTGTCGTAGTCTGCAAAGTTCCAGACAAATTCTCCCACAAACCACGGGCGCTTGTCAAACTCTGTATCCAGACGGCGGTAGAACTCCACCTGAAACTCCTCACTGAACATCTCGGCTCCGGCGGTGTGCAGACCTGCCACAGTGTCTGCACCGTACTCGCTCATCATCACGGGCTTGTGCTGCTCTGCCCAGAAATCCAACTCCTGATTCAGGCCATAGCAGGCGGCGTCCATGTCGCCGGAAAGGTTGTACCAGCCGTAGTAGCGGTTGATGCAGACGATATCCATGGTGCGGGTGGTGATATCTTTCGTATAGTCGTTCTGGCAGCAGACGAGGGTAACGGGGCGGTTCTGCGGGTCCAGCTGATGCGCCAGCTCATACAGCGGGTTCCAGTAATCGTAGGCATCCTGTGGGAAATGCTCCAAATCCGGTTCGTTGCCAAGGCTCCACAGCACCACGCAGGGGTGGTTTTTGTCCCGATGGATCATCTCGGCAAGCACCTGCCGGTGATGCTCCGCAAGGGGATATTCCTTGTAAGGATTTACCGCCGCCCCGCCGCCGATGCCCACCGCCGGGGTCTCGTCCATGACCAGAATGCCTTCCCGGTCGCACAGGTCGTAGAATTCCTCGGCGTAGGGGTAGTGGCTGGTGCGCACGGCATTGGCATTTGCCCAGTGGATCAGGTTCACGTCCTTCACGTTCAGTACCGGGTCAAAGCCCCGTCCATGGGCGGTAAAATCCTCGTGCTTGCAAAAGCCCTTGAAATAGAGCGGTTTTCCGTTCAAAAGCACCTGTGTGCCCCGCACCTCAATGCTACGCACGCCAAAGGTCTGGTCGTAGACGTCTGCCCCGCAGGTGATGTGCAGGGTGTACAGGTAGGGCGTGCCGGGTCTGGGCTCCCAGAGATGCACCTCCGGGATGGTGATCGTGCCTTCTGCACCTTCGGCGCTTGCAACGGCGTTGCCGTCAGCGTCCAGCACCGTGACATGGACAGGCGCGCTGCCGGTGGTTTTGACCGCGTACTGCACCGTGCCGTCCACGGCGGGCACCACGGTCACATCCTCGATATACTCTTTGGGGGTGGTATAGAGCCACACCGGGCGGTGGATGCCCGCATAGTTGAAAAAGTCAAAATTCGGGCGGTTCTGGGGTGCGGCGGCGCGCTTGGCGGCTTCCACGCTGGGGATGCCCGCGTTGTCCGAGCCAAAGAAGGCCAGTTGTCCGTCCTCGTTGCCCACAGGCAGGGTGCTGTGGTTCACCCGGTTGTCGCAGGCTACGGTCAGCAGCGCCGTTTCGCCGGGGCGCAGCAGGGCGGTGACGTCTGCTTCAAAGGGGGTAAAGCCGCCCTTGTGCTGTGCAATGAGCTTGCCGTTCAGCCAGACCTTTGCGGTGTGGGTCACCGAGCCGAACCGCAGCACCACCCGCTGCCCAGCGCAGAAAGTGGGCAGCGTGACCTTGCGCTGATACCATGCCCAGCCGTAGTGGCGGCGCAGGGCGGTGGTCTGGTCGTTCTGGTCGTTGTAGCTGGCGGGCACGGCGATGGGCTGAGCATCCGGCAGGGGCTTTGCGGGATCGAACTGGTCTTCCACGCAGCTGCCCAGCGCAAACGCCCATGTGCCGTCAAGGCTCAGCTTCATGCGCGCTTCATTCTGTTCAGGATATAACATAACGCATTCCCTCTATTTCTGCAAAAAATGCGGGGCGCGGGTACTGCCCACGCCCCGCTTACGGGTGATTTGTTTAGCCCTTGATGCCGGTGGATGCCACGCCCTGCACAAAGTACTTTTGCAGGGAGAGGAACACGATCAGCACCGGGATCAGTGCCACCACAGAGGCCGCCATGATCAGGCCGTACTCTGCAGAATACTGGGTGATGAACATACGCAGACCAATCTGGATGGTCTTGAGTTCGGTCTTGGTCAAGTAGATCAGGGGGCCAAGGAAGTCGTTCCATGTGTTCACGAAGGTGAAGATGGTCAGGGTGGACAGGGCGGGCAGGCTGAGGGGCAGCATGATGTGCCACCAGATGCCGTACTCGCTCAGGCCATCAATGCGGGCAGCCTCACACAGCTCGGTGGGCACGCCCTCGTAGAACTGCTTCATCAGGAACACGCCGAAGGCGCTGAAGGCCTGCAGGCACATAATGGCCAGATGGGTGTTGTTCAAATGCCACGAGCTCATCATCATGAACTGGGGCACCATGTAGGCCTGCCAAGGCACTGCAATGGTGGCAATGTAGCCGAGGAAGAGCGCGTTTTTGCCCTTGAACTGCATCTTAGCAAAGGCGTAGGCTGCAAAGGAGGAAGTGAACAGCTGCAACAGGGTGACCACCACGGTGATCTTGACCGTGTTTTTCACAAAGGTCAGCAGCGGGATCTGGGTCCAGATGTCCACATAGTTCTGCCAGCGGGGATTTTTGGGGATCCACTGGATAGGGAAGCCGAACACGTCCTTATTCAGCTTAAAGGAGGAGGACAGCATCCACAAAAAGGGCAGCAGCATACAAGCTGTGATGACGATGAGGAAGAAATAGATCAGGAACTTGGAGACGAAATTGCGGCGCTTCTGAGAGGCCTCGGTCTTGATAATAGCAGCAGACATGGTTCTTCCTCCTTTCTCAGTTCTCGCCCTTGGAGCCGCGGAACTGGATGATGGTAACGATCAGCACCAGTACGAACAGCACCATGGAAATTGCACTTGCGTAGCCGTATTTCGGGGTATTGACGAAGGCCACATTATAGATGTAGTACACCAGCGTCATGGTAGCAGTACCGGGGCCGCCCTGCGTGATCATGTACATCTGGTCGTAGACCTTGAAGCCGGAGATGGTGAGCATGATGACCACAAAGAAGGTGGTAGGCCGCAGCTGGGGCAGAGTGATGTGCCAAAACTGCTGCCAGCGGTTTGCACCGTCCAGCTCGGCGGCTTCGTTCAGGTCCGGGTTGCAGCCCTGCAGGCCGGCCAGATAGATGACCATGTAGTAGCCCATGTTCTTCCACACGCTGAACAGGATGACCGTGATCATGGCGGTGTCC
>ENA-OQJC01000213-OQJC01000213.1-human-gut-metagenome-genome-assembly--contig:-NODE-213-length-18387-cov-3.069770_pt1 | contig 18387 bp, 15 predicted proteins | sample MGYA00242600_ERZ504766 | MGnify/ENA primary metagenome ERZ504766 (study PRJEB26092, sample SAMD00036364) | human gut metagenome | host: Homo sapiens | study: EMG produced TPA metagenomics assembly of...
CTCCACCATCGTGGCCGCCGTACGCGAGGGTCGGCGTGATCTTCGACAACATCCGCAAGTTCCTGCGCTACCTGCTGAGCTCCAATGTGGGCGAAGTGTTCACCGTGTTCCTCGGTGTGGTGTTTGCCGGCTTCCTCGGCATCCGCCAGCCGGAAACCGTAGGGCGGTCACCGTGCCGCTGCTCGCCACACAGTTGCTGTGGATCAACCTGCTGACCGATGCCGCGCCGGCGTTGGCTATGGGCGTGGACCCGCAGACCGACGATGTGATGGGTCGTAAACCGCGTAAGGTGACGGACCGCGTGATTGACGCCTCCATGTGGGGCGACATCATCTACATCGGCGTCATCATGGCCATCGTCACGCTGATTGGTATGGACATGCACCTGTCCGGCGGCTTGTTCACCGACCGCTCGGTGGATGCCATCGGCCATGAAGCGCAGATGACCGAGGCCCGTACGATGGGCTTCACGATTCTGGTGTTTGCCCAGCTGTTCAACGCGCTGTCCTCCCGTTCGCATCTGCAGTCCGCATTCGTGGGTCTGTTCTCCAACAAGTGGCTATGGGGTGCGATTGGTTTGTCCGTGGCGCTGCAGCTCGTGGTGATTTACGTGCCGTTCCTCAACGGTCCGTTCGGCACCGTGGCATTGAGCCCGATGGCTTGGGTGGAATGCATCTGCCTGGCCGCAATCGTGCTGATTGCCTCCGAACTGCGCAAGATTGTGCTACGCGCGATGGCCAAGCGTTAAGCCATCGCAATAGCCCTGATTGTGGGCATATAGCAGTGGGCCGGGCTCTGGTATTCAGAGCCCGGCCCACTGCTATATCCAAACGGCTCCTCATGGGGCGGTAACTATCCCATGGGGCGGTGATTTCCTCATGGGGCGGTCGCTGAAAACGGCATTATTCCGCGAAAAAGGAAAATGTGCTAACCGCCCCATGGGGAAGTTACCGCCCCATGGGAAACGGGAGAACGCTGCAGACCTCAGTTGTTGCTGCCGTCGGTGCCGTCAGTAGAGGTGGAGTTGTCGCCGCCGTTATTGTTGTCGCTATTGTTGGACTTGTCTTGAGACTTCTGCTGTGCCTCTTGGTCGGCCTTCCGCCGAGCCTCTTCCTGAGCTTGCTTGGCGCATCTGCCTGCTGCTTGGCCTGCATCGAGGCGTGACGTCGGACTCGGCCTTCTGCAGTTTAGAAATCGCATTATTGACGTCGGATTCGGACGGACTGGTCCCGTTCATCACCGTATTGGCCTCGGTGATGGCGTTTTGCAGCGCGGTGCGGGTGTTCTCATCGGCCACACTGCCCGCGGAATTATCCAGTGTGCCCTGCGCCTGCGAAATAGCCGAGCTCAGGTTCGATTTCAGTGTGTTGGTATCGGCCGTCGCCTTTGAAGTATTAACGGCCTTGATCGCGTTGTTGATGGCATCCGTCTTGTCAGCCATGTCGCTGGCATCATTCTGCAGCTCTTTAGTGTGAGACTTCAACTCAGTGGCGTTGAGGCTGGAATCGCACTTGGCGGTGTCAGCCGGATTGCCGGCGTCTTGCAACGCCTGATTTAGCGTGGTGAGCGTATTGGCATCGGCCACATCGCTGGTGGATGTTTGCGCGCTGGTTTGGCCATTGGATATGGCGGTGGTGAGCTTCTTCTGAGCATTCGTGTACTGCTTGGCCGCTACCTTGCACTCGGCCAATGCCACGGCTTGGCTCGCCTTGCTGCTGTTGGAATGCCACCAGAGCAGGCCGGCGACAACCAGCGCTATCACGGCGACTACTGCTACGGCAATGCTGACGATCTTGCGGGTGTCTTTTTGCCGCTACCGCCGTGACGAGGCTCGGCGCCATCGGAATCGTCCTCATCGGAGACCTGATCCAACGGAATGGAGGGAGGCATCACAGCAGGCTGAGCCTGTGCCGAAGCGGCCAGGGCGGCCGGTTGGAACACCTGTGTGGCTGCAGCATCATCGGCAGACGCTACTTGCGTTGCCGGCATGGCAACGGTCTCACCGGATACGGTGGATGATGCGCCGTATGCCTGTGTGGCCGCGGTTTCGGCATTCGGCATGGCCTGAGCTTCGAAAGGCTGTGTTGCCATGACCTGATCAGGCTGGAACGCTTGTGTTGCCTCGGCATCTACCGCAGGCTGCTCGGCCTGATTGGGGTGGAACGCCTGTGTCGCGGCGTTTGAAGCTACCGAAACAGGCGATGTCGCCGGTGCCGCTGGTGCGGCTGGTGCTGCTGGCGTCACCGGCGCTGTCGGTTCCACCGGGCGGAAGCTTTGCGTCGTCTGATCCCAAACGTATTGCTGCTGGCCGGGCGCAGCGGCGATTGGTGTTTCGGATACTACTGGCTGCGTGGCTGCCGCCGGCTGTGGTGCTTGTGCGGCAACCGCAGCCAGGAATTGCGGCGAGAACGGTTGCGTCATGGCCGGATCGATGGGCTGCGTCGGCTGAGCGGCTTGTACGGTCGGCACAGCTTGCGTGGGTTGTGAGGCATACGCTACTTGCGCGGGCTGCACAAACTGTGTGGGCTGTGTGGGCTGCGCAGACTGCGCAGACTGCGCAGACTGCACAGACTGCGGGAACTGCAGAGCCGGTGTGGCTTGTGCCGTGGGTTCTGTGCTATATGCTGCCGTCTCTTGCCCGGGAATCGGAGGAACCGTTGGCCTGACCGGCTTTTCGGGCTGCTGGAAGTCGAACTGGAACCCGCCATCACTGTTGGTCATGACATCTCCTTGGGATTAAGCAAATGGCCGGCATCCGCCGGCCGAATGGTACGTCGCAACGCTCAGTCGTCGATGTGCGCGCGGTAGAAATTCTCGTAGGAACGGCTCGGCGTCGGACCCCGCTGGCCCTGATAATGCGAGCCGGTGCCCTTGGAGCCATAAGGGTGCTCAGCGGGCGAGCTCAGCTGGAAGAAGCACATCTGGCCGATTTTCATGCCAGGCCATAGTTTGACCGGCAACGTCGACACATTAGACAGCTCAAGCGTAATATGCCCCTCGAAACCGGGGTCAATGAAGCCCGCAGTCGAATGGGTGAGAATCCCCAATCGGCCCAGTGAGCTCTTGCCTTCCAGACGGGCAGCAATGGACGGGTCCAACTTGACGTATTCCCACGTGGAACCCAGTGCGAACTCGCCGGGGTGCAAAATCCACGGTTCGTCGGGAGCCACCTCGAACTGTTCGGTGAGCGCGCCTTGGTTTTCCGCCGGATCGACATAGGTGTAGGCGTGGTTATTGAACAAACGGAAGTACCGATCCAATCGCACGTCGATGGAAGCGGGCTGCACCATTTCGGGGGTCCACGGATCAAGTGAGATATGACCTGCGGACTGTGCGGCGAGAATGTCGCGGTCGGACAGCAGCATGTGAAAAACTCCTTGGGCAAATAAATACTGCCTTCAAGTCTAGCGCCTTGGGCGGAAACGTGAGAGGCTCCTCACGCTTCCGCGGTCCATCAATCGCAAGTATTCTCAGGTTTTTCTCAGAGAAACTTAGAGGTAGACCCAGAAAGCAGTGGTTATATAAAAGATGTCAGCGGAAAGCTGATCAGGAGCCGCAGCAGTTCCCGACAATTGAACCCCCTTTCTTCTTCTCTCTCCTTTCTCTCCCCGGCGGGCAACCGCCGGGGTTCTTTTTGTGCCCTGAATCATTCCCCCGAATGACCGCCATTCCCAAGCCATAGCGGTACACTAGCTGTGTAATCGGCAGGAAGGGGGCACCGATGGCCCGCAACGATGAGGACTACGATTTCTTCGGCGATGGTCAGTATGACGATTCGCGCAGCTCACGTCGTGCACAGAATCGACGCCCATCCAGACGGGATGCCGGCCGGCGATTCGCCGCTACAAAAGCCAGCAGCCCAACGTCGATATTGTGCCGCAGACTTGCCGTTGTCAGCGGACTGCTAGCCGTCGTGGTATCGGCCACCTCGGCGGTTCATGAGATTGCGCCTTACGCCATTTCCTTTATGACGGCAGTGCCAGGACGATACATTGCGTTGATGGCGGCGGTGCTTATCGGCATCACCCTGATTCTGGTCATCGCTGCGCGAGTCACCATGCCTCGGTACGCCACTCGACGGGGGAGTGGGCGCGGGCGGCATCATCGCACTGGTGTGCGCCATAGTTTGCTTGGTTATCGGCGTGGCCGTGGGCGTATTGTTCCCGGAAGGACTGATTCAGCAGTCGAACGACAAGGCACCCGTCGAAGATACCGCACAGATGGAGCAAGGCATCGAACAAGCTGCCGGCGCGTGCAAAGAAGGATGGCAGGGGCTTGATACGGGCGGTTTGCCGGGCATCACCACCGTACAGATGTGCACTGATCCGAGAGTGGCCTTCGTATCCTTTGAATCGGAATCGTCCGCAGCCATCAGCCGGGCACCTATCGAAAGCAAGATTTCCGAACTGCTGAGCCAATACGCTGATAATGAGCAAACGAAAGGTGATTGGCGATTGCTGAACGGCAAACGCTGGATGGTGTTCGGCGAGGCCAGCAAGATGACCGCACTGCAGCAGCAGTGGGGCGGCGAACTTGAGACAATCACCGCAGCCGCAGATACCGCAGACAGCGGTAACGCCTGACAGATTGCCGGTATCCCTTGAAAAGTCCCAAGGCGATTCGGCGCGGATTACCCAATGTGATTGAAATCATGGTCCATCGTTTTCCGCACAGCGCGCAAGACCTCTATATTGGAATGGTATGAGCAAAGAAGCGAATGCCAGCCAGCCTCTGATCGGCCGCGAATCCACCACTGTGCCCGGACGTTTTGGCGAGCCACTCACCGTGGAGCACAGCGTCACCTCGCGCGGCGGCTTCGACCAGCATGCCGCGCATCCGCTGTTCCTGTGCCTGCACGGATGGGGATCCAGCGAAGAAGACATGGCGGACATCATGCGCCTCATCGCTCCATATAACGATTTCGTGGCATTGCGCGGGCCGCTGACACTCGCGCCGGCCCGTGAGGGCAGTCTCGACCCCGGCAACTACGCGTGGTTCCACGATGCCCTGCCTATCGGCGATGATCGTGACTACGACGCGTATGCCGCCGCCACAGCAGTCGACCGATGGGTGGCCGACAACATTCCCGCCGACCGTGACGTGGTGCCGCTTGGGTTTTCGCAAGGTGGGCTGGTCGCCGTGCATTTGTTGCGTATCAATCCCGAGCGGTACCGGGCCGTCGTCTCCCTGTCCGGCTTCAACGCACCCGGTCAGGTGCCCGGCACGGCCCCCGCCGACTCTCGCCTGGCCGATTACGATATCCCCGTGTTCTATACGTACGGCAAGAACGATGGCGTAATCCCAAAATACGAACTGTTCGCCACCGCCGCTTGGCTGGAAGAGCATACGTGGCTGAAAACCAAGAGCTACCACGGTCTGGATCACAATGTGAGTCTTGAGGAGTTCGCCGATTTGCGCCAGTGGCTACTTGACAACGACATTACCTCTGGCGTGCTGTAGTCAGCCGCCATCACTGGAATTGGCGCGGCCGTCGCAGCAATCGGACATCGAGGGCGCTTGTGGCTGACTCGGTCATAGACTGTTCTCCCATGCGCGAAGTGAGCACTGCAAGCACTACTGCACATACTGAAGAGAATCACACGGGAATAGCAATCCCCAACTTGGCTCCCCTCAGAGAAGGGAGCCAGGGAAACTAGATGCCGGAATCAGCGTCCACTTGCATAACGTAGATGTTGCGCCTCAGGGAGCGGGCTTGGGCTCGGTTGATGTCGCCGGCTTCGTACATGTCCTGAATCATACCGAGTTCGATACCGTAGCTCTCGCGCTTTACGTCCTCGACCTGCGTGATGGTTTCCGTAGTGCCGCTCATGGTCGGACGTGCCTGCAATGAAGCCTCGGCACGACGATAATCCAGCAACAGTGCCGAACAATGCTCGGTGTTGTACGTATCCTGGCCCATCTCGTCAATAAGCCGGCCGATAACATGATGAATCGCCTCGACCTGCAGTTCGCGGGTGCGCGCGAAAATCTGGTCCTCGCTCACCAATGGTGTGGTGTGGCGAATCTTGGACACCGTGCGTTTGGCGTAATTGCTCATCTGCCGCTGGAACATGCGTACACGACCGCGAATCTGCGATACCGCGTGCCCCGAAGTCGGATCAGTGGAAGTGTGACGCAACGTATTCATAATCTGGTCAAGCATGCGCTCGCAGGCTTCGACGTTCAGCTCTTGCGTGGCCGTATCCGCCGCCGGATGCGCCTTGGTGTCGGCAAGTCGGTCGCGCACGAATTCCTTTTCCCAATGCAGCGCTTCGATCTGCAATTGCTCGAATCCCTGAGGATCGGTATCGCCGATGCGCTGCTGCAATCGTCCGATGCGCTTGGTGTATTGGTCGATTACCATCAGAATCGCACGGCGATTCTCTGGCGTGATGCGTCCGGTCAATTCCTCCACCGTGGCGCGTAACACATCGATGGTCACCGGAATCATTTCCGCGCTGGGATCCTTGCCACGGTTCGGGGCCAATAGCGGTAACAGGAAGTTGGCCAGCAGCAAGGTCACGATAATCACGCCTGACGCAATGAAAATCAGCTCGTCACGCATCGGGAACGGCGCACCGCCGGCAATGTAATACGGGATGGTAAACATCAATGACAGCGTGATGGTTCCCTTGGGGCCGCCAAAGGTCATCACTGCGGCCGAGCGCCAGCGTTCGGGTGTCATTTTGCGGCGCTGGCCGGAGATTGTATCTCGCGCAACGCGCAGCATGGCCGCAATCCAGAAGAATCGAAGCGCGATTACCACCAGAGTGACCAGCAGAATAATGCCGATCAGCACGGTATTGCTGATATACGGGTCAGACCAGCTGGCCCTCATGGCGCGCGGCAGCTGCATGCCCAGAAGAATGAACACCGCACCGTTGAGCGAGAAACTCAGCACACCCCATACTGAAGTGGAAACGATATTCGTACGTGCCACATTCGGCCCCACGCCGGTGCGGTCGAATCGGATGAACAGGCCAGCGGCCACCACCGACAGAATGCCGGACACATTGAATTCCTCCGCGCCCAAATACAGCAGGAAGGGCAGGAACAGTTCCATCAGAATACGTGTGGTAGTGGTTTCCCAGCCGAGGGATCGCACGGTCTCGAATAGCCAGTTGGCCGCTGCTGCTATCACCAGGCCAAATAAGGTGCCGCCAAAGAAGGAGATCACGAATTCGCCGGCGGCCTGCCCCACGGCGAATTCTCCAGTGAAGGCGGCGGCCAGAGCGAACTGGAAGCCGACGATGCCGGAAGCGTCATTGAAGAGTGATTCGCCTTTCAGCACGCTGCGCTGACGCTGCGTCAGCGAGGCTTCTTTACCGAGGGAGCTGACGGCCACCGCATCGGTCGGGCCGAGTGCCGCGCCGAGTGCTAAGGCTGAGGCTAAGGTGATGGACGGCCAGACGGCATGCAAAGTGAATCCGACCGCCGCCATCGTGACGATAGCCAGTCCGATAGCCAGCGATAGGCTCAGATCCAGCGTTTTCAGCAACGCCGACTTATCGATTTCGTGGGCTTCCAAATACAGCAATGGCGCGATAAACAGCACCATGAACAGTTCCGGGTCGAGCGTTGCATCCGGGAAAAACGGCAGATACGTAACCAGCACGCCCAGCACAATCTGGACCAGCGGCGTGGAGACTTTGGGCACGAAGCGACTGACAAACGAGCTCACCACCACCGCCGCAATGATGCATAGGATGAGCTCAAATACCGCCATGTTGCCGCCTTCTCCCTTAAATTTTTCTCCACCAAAAGTATATGGGAACCATGAAGAAAACGTTAAGCTTGCGGCCGATTATGCACATCATGAGACGATATGAGAAAAGGCATACACTCGTTGGTATGGAATATGACGAGGCGATGCGCTGCGCACTGGAACTGGCCGGTCAGGCCGCAGCCGCTGGTGACGTACCGGTTGGTGCGGTGGTGCTGGATGCGGCCGGCCAGATTGTCGGGCGCGGATACAACACGCGTGAGGCTGATGGCGACCCGCTTGCCCACGCCGAAATCATCGCCATGCGTCAGGCGGCCCAAGCCTTGGGCGCTTGGAATCTCGCCGATTGCACGCTGGCCGTCACACTTGAGCCGTGCCCGATGTGCGCGGGTGCCTGCATCCAGACCCATATCGGCACCATCGCGTTCGGTGCCTGGGATCCCAAGCTCGGTGCATGCGGTTCGATTTGGGATATTCCGCGCGATCCGCATATCGGCCATAGTCCTGAAGTGCACGGCGGCGTGCTGGAAGTCGAGTGTCAGTCCATCCTGACTGATTTCTTCGCCCAGCGGCGATAGACACGGACGCATTACTTACCTCACGCAACCAACACGCGGCACCAAGGCAACATATTCCATTTCTTCTACCATCGAAACCAGTAGTGCAATGCAAATCCACACACGTCGAAGGAGACAATATGGCCGAGAACACCTCCACTTTCACCGGCGCCGCCGCTGACGGCACCGCACTCACCGCCGTCTACCTGACCCAGCCCGCCGCCAATGTGGCGATCGGTCTGGTGTTTGCCGGCAGCGACCTGCCGCACATCGTCCACTGGGGCCGCCCGCTGGCCAAGCCCGACACCCTGCTGGCCGCCTATGACGCCCTGAAGCCGCAGCGCGTGTCCGGCGCGCTCGACGACACCGCCTGGCCGTCCATCCTGCCCACCCAGGCCGAAAGCTGGATCGGCGAGCAGCGCGTGGTGCTGCGCCGCGCCGGCGTCGAGCTCTTCCCCAAGTTCACCGTGACCAATATCGAGGCCGGCGGCGTGCTGGAAGCCACCCTCGATGCCGTGTCCGGCGAAAGCTACACCGATGTGGCCGGCCATGCCCGTGCCACCGGTCCGGTCCGCGTGCCCGGCGTCATAGTCACCGCGCGCGATGAGGAGCAGGGCGTGGAAGTCGAATGGCACCTCGAACTGCTCCCCGGCGGCCTGGTCCGTCAGAAGGCCACCGTAACCAACCTGTTCGGTGCAGACGCCGGAGCCCCGCTCGAGATCGGCAAGATCGAGCTCGGCTTCCCGCTGCCCGAATCCGCCGGCGAAATCCTCACCACCACCGGTCACCATCTACGTGAACGCAGTCCGCAGCGCCAGCCGCTGACCGTCGGCCGTTTCGAAAAGCCGCAGCTCGCCGGCCGCCCTGACTTCGACGCATCCCTGCTCCTGACCGCCGGCGTGCCCGGTTTCAGCTTCGAGCATGGCGACGCCTATTCGGTGCACGTGGGCTGGAGCGGCAACTCCGTGCTGTCCGCCGAACGTCTGCCCTACACAACCGGCGTGATCGGCGGCGGCGAACTCCTGTTCGGCGGCGAAGTGACGCTCGCCGGCCCCGGCGAAGGCCAGAACTCCTACGACACCCCGTGGCTGTTCGGCTCCTATGGCGATGGTCTCAACGAGATCGCCGCCCGATTCCACTCCTACGTGCGCTCCCTGCACCCGCGCCTGTTCTCGCACGGCCGTCCGGTGATCCTCAACACATGGGAAGCCGTGTACTTCGACCACAACTTCGATACGCTGAAGGCGCTCGCCGACAGGGCCGCCGACTCCGGCGTGGAACGATTCGTGGTGGACGACGGCTGGTTCGGCTCCCGCCGCGACGACACCTCCGGCCTCGGTGACTGGCAGATTGCGCAGGACGTCTGGCCCGATGGTCCGAAGTCCCTGAAGGCGCTCGCCGACTACGTGCACGCCAAGGGTATGGAATTCGGCTTGTGGTTCGAGCCGGAAATGGTCAACCCCGATTCCGACGTGGCCCGCAACCACCCCGATTGGATTCTTTCGCCCACCACCGGCCGACTGCCGCTGCAGGGCCGCACTCAGCAGGTGCTCGATCTGACCAATCCGGATGCGTTCGACTACATCTACGGCTGCATGGACCAGCTTGTCGGCGAGCTTGGTATCGACTACATCAAGTGGGACCACAACAAGCTCGTCACCGAGCCCGGTTCCCGCCGCTCCGGCCGCCCGGCCGTGCACGCGCAGACCCTTGCCGTCTACAACATCTTCAAGGGCCTCAAGACCGCACATCCGGGCCTTGAGATCGAAAGCTGCTCCTCTGGTGGCGGCCGCGTGGATCTTGGCATCCTGGAGCACGCCGATCGTATCTGGGTCTCCGACTGCGTGGACCCGGTCGAGCGGGCCGATATTCAGCGGTACGCGTCGCTGCTCGTGCCGCCGGCGATGGATGGGCGAGCACGTGGGCGCCAGCCCCGCACACTCCACCCAGCGCGCCACCAGCCAGGAACTGCGCATGGCCATGGCGTTCTTCGGTCACATGGGCATCGAATGGAACCTGTTGAAGGAGCCGGACGAGGCGCTCGCCAAGCTGGCCGTGTGGGTGGCCGAATTCAAGAAGCACCGCGACTGGTTCGCCATCGACACCTGCGTGCACGCCGACTCCAACGATCCGGCCGTGCGTCTGGACGGTATGGTGATGCCGAACCGTGACGCCGCCATCTACCGCTTCACCCAGCTGACCACCAGCCAGACCTATCCGGCCGCGCCCGTGCATCTGCCCGGACTTGACCCCGAGCGCACCTACCGTGTCAGCCCGCTTGACCCGAGCTTGGATTTGACCGGTCTGACCAACGGCCAGAGCACTCTCGGCTGGTGGAACGAGGAAGGCGTAGTCCTGACCGGCGAAGCCCTGCAGCGCTACGGCATTCGTCCCCCGTCCCTCCACCCCCAGCAGGCAGTATTGCTCAAGGCTGTGGCGTTAAGCTGACAGCCTAGTAGGCTGTCAGTAGCCACGGCCTGAGCGAAGGTGGGATTGAGCCTTGCCGATAGGCAAGTCCGTAATTGCTGGTCGTGGCGGAGTAACTGTGGCGAAGCAACGTTCTTGGCTCCCCTCTCTGAGGGGAGCCAAGAACGGCCTACCCAATATGCTTCACAATCACGCGACTGGCGGCGGCTTTGGCCCAGAGCTGCCAGTCGTGGTTCATAATCGTGAACTTGACCGGCTGGGTCTGGCTGTGACGGTAGAAACGAATGCCGTCACGTAGCGAATCGGTGCCGAGCTTGGCCAAAAACGCGGACTCCCCGGCAATCAGCACATGCCCGGGCATCGCGATGTTCGCCACCGTAGCCACCAGCGATCCCAACCGGAAACACGTCCGGTTCACCAACTGCGTGGCCTGCGGCACGCGTCCCTTGGCATCGCGCGCAAAGTCCTCAAAACTGACCGCGCGACCCACAATCGCAGAGTACTGTTCGGCGATCGAATCGTCAGTCAAGCATTGTGAACAGCCGATATGTCCGCTGGTGCAGCGCGGCCCCTCCGGATCGATAAGCACGTGGCCCACCAGACCATAGCTCTTATCCGGGTACTGTACTGGCTTGCCGTTCACGGCCAGCGAATAACCAACACCCACACCGATGGTCACCACGGCGAACATATCCACGCCGACACCCGGCCCGAACCAGGAGGCATCCACCAGCAGAGAATCGATATCATTGAACACCCCGCACGGCAGGCCGGTCGCCTCTGTGGCCATCGTCCCCAAGTCCGTGGCCCCGTCCCAATGCAGGAACGGCGCGAACGTCACAATCGAATCGTCGACCACATGCCCACCTACCGCAACGCCCACCGCAGTGGGGAGGGTAGTCCGGAAGAGGCGATATCGGCGGAACATTCGCGCACCAGCCGCGTGATGGCCGACACCACATACTCAGCCGACTGATCCGCCCCGATCGGCACCTCGTGCCGGCCGGACACCACCTCGCCATGCGCGTTCACCGCAGCGGCCACAATCGACATCCCATGAACCTTGACACCAATGAAGGTGCGTGCGTTCGAACACAACACCAGCGAAGTCTGCGGGCGTCCGCGACGATCCGAACTTTCCCTTGGCGTGAATCGCTCGGGCAGCTTGCCTGACGGGCAGGCCTCGGCCGGAAGCTCCTCGATCACCCCGGCGTAGATCAGATCGCTGGTGATGCGGGACAAGGCCCCTTGGCTCAGTCCCAGCATCTGTGCCAACGTAGTGCGGGCTATCGGCCCGTATTGGGCAATTGCCGCCGCCACGCGATGCGTATGCTCGGATCCGGAAAACCACTGTGGAATCGCGTTGACATCAGACATGCAAGCCCCTTCGCTGTATTTATTGCGTTAATCACAAAATACCGCGCTTTTTGTTGCTTGCGCAAGTGGGCTCGCTGGCGCTGGGAATGAAATGGCCGAACTGTTACCTTAGAAAGTGGAAGAACCGCCGGCACCGAAGCCGGAGGAAAAGAAAGATAAAGGAGTCAACAATTATGCTGTCCGATTCCCCACATGCAACGCCTAGACTGAAGCGTCTGGCCGTGCGCACCGCCGCCGTGGTGTGCGCGATCGCCGTCGGGTTCGGCCTGGCAGGCTGCGGCTCCAGCACCGCAGGCACCGTCACGCTGGATTTCTTCCAGTTCAAGTCCGAGGCCGCCGACCAGTTCAAGTCCATGGTCGCCGACTTTGAGAAGCAGAACCCGACCATCAAGGTCAACATCAACAACTCCGCCAACGCCCAGACCGATCTGCGCACCCGTTTCGTCAAGAATCGTGTGCCGGACGTGATCACCTTCAACGGCGACATCAGCTTCGGCAACTTCGCCGCCTCCGGTGTGTTCTACGACTTCACCGACGAACCCATCGTGGACACCCTCAACCCCGGCATGGTGCAGATCGCCAAGAATCTGGTGCAGACCACCGATTCCTCCAAGAAGCGCCTGTACGGCCTGCCCTTCGCGGGTAACGCCTCCGGCTACATCTACAACAAGGCTCTGTTCCGCAAGGTTGGCCTTGACCCGGAGAACCCGCCGACCACCTGGAGCGAGTTCACCGATATGCTCAACACCTTCAAGGACGCCGGCATCAACCCGCTGCAGGGTTCCGTGGCCGACGCCTGGACCACCCAGGCACCGCTCGCCTCCCTGGCCGGCACGCTGGTTCCCGAATCGAAGTACACCGAGCTCAAGCAAGGCAAGACCACGTTCCAGGAACTGTGGAAGACCTCAGTCGAGAAGGAATCCGAGCTCTTCACCTACTCCACTGCGGACACCGGCGTCACCTACCAGCAGGGCACGCAGAACTTCGCCCAAGGCAAGGCCGCGATCATCCCGCTCGGCACCTACGCCATCCCGCAGATCCTGCTGATCAACCCCGATATCGAACTTGGTTTCGCCCAGATGCCGGCCACCGATGACGCCAGCGAGCAGATCCTCACCGCCGGCGACGACGTGATGCTCACCATCGGTGCGAACACCAAGCACCCCAAGGAAGCGATGAAGCTCGTCGAATTCCTCATGCAGAAGGATCAGCTTGACGCCTACGCCGACGCCCAGTCCGCCATCACGCCGCTGAAGGACACCTACTTCGGCAACGATGCGCTGGAAACCGTGCGCCCGTTCTTCGAGGAAAACCGACTGGCCGACTTCTGCGACCACTACATTCCTTCGTCCATCAACATCGGCGGCTACCTGCAGACCATGGTGACCTCCGGCAACACCGACCGTTTCCTGAACCAGATGCAGACCGAATGGGACAAGGTCCAAGCCAGGACCTTCGAGTGATCGGTAGGAGAGGAGAACATCATGTCACACGCAACCGCAACCAAGACCGCTGCCAAGAAACCGGCCAAGAAGAAGGTCTCCGCCTTCTCCACCCGCAAAGTGGACCCCGCCTACTACTGGATGGTGGTTCCGGCGGCCATCATCTTCGCCTTCTTCCTGTACCTGCCATTTCTTGATGGCGTAAAGTATTCCTTCACCAACTCGCAGGGCTACGGCGATTACAAGTTCATCGGCCTGAAGAACTACATCGCCCTCTTCCAGGACAACCGAGTGGGCCATGCCTACCTGTTCACGTTCCTCATCGCCATTCTCATCACGGTGCTGATTAATGTGATCGCCCTGTTCCTGTCGGTGCTGCTGAACTCCAAAATCGCCTTCAAGAACGGCTTCCGAGCCATCTTCTTCATCCCCTACACCCTCTCCGTGCTGGTCATCGGCTACGTGTTCAAGTACATCTTCATGAACCCCCTGCCCGAGCTCGGCAAGGCGCTGGGCATCAAGTGGCTGTCCACCTCGCTGTTGACCAATGAGCAACTCAGCTGGATCCCGATCGTCTTCCTCGCCGTCTGGCAGGGCATCGCCTACTCGGTGCTCATCTACCTCGCCGGCCTGCAGACCATCGACGATGAAATCTACGAGGCCGCCGCCATCGACGGCGTCAATGCCTGGCAGAAGTTCTGGAAGATCACCTTCCCGCTGATCGGACCGTTCTTCACCATCAACCTCGTGCTGTCCATGAAGAACGCGCTCGGCACCTTCGACCAGGTCGTCGCCTTGACCGAGGGCGGCCCGAACTCCTCCACCGAAACCGTCACCTACCTCATCTGGAAGGGTGGCCTGACCGGTGGCGAGTACGCCTACCAGACCGCAAACGCCGTGCTCTTCTTCATCGTGCTGGCGATCATCGCCTTCGTGCAGCTGCGCATCTCCCGCAGCCAGGAACAGATCTGATTTAGGGGAGGATAAGAAATGACTACTGCAACAGTTACCCCGTCCAAGTCCGGCAAGCTCGCCAAGTTCCGCAGAGACCACAAGATCAACTGGTGGCTGACCGCCGCCGTGGCCGTGCTGAGCCTGACCATTCTGATCCCGCTCTACTTCACCATCGTCACCGCGCTGAAGACCCCGGCCGAAGCCGGCACCTTCGCCCTGCCCACCTCGTGGCAGTGGCATAACTTCGCCGACGCCTCCGCCAAGGTCAACTACCCGAAGGCCGCGCTCAACTCCGCGATCATCACGGTGGCCGCCGTGGTGCTCACCCTGCTGACCAACACCTTCGTGGCCTACGCCGTGGCCCGCAACATGGACAAGCGCTTCTTCCGCTTCCTGTACTACTTCTTCATCGCCGCCATGTTCGTGCCGTTCCCGGTCGTCATGCTGCCGATTGCGAAGCAGATGGGCTCCCTGCACCTGGACAACCAGGTCGGCCTGATCATTCTGTACACGGTGCTCGGCCTGGGCACGAACCTGTTCATCGCCACCGGCTTCATCCGTTCGATTCCGGTATCGCTGGAAGAAGCTGCCCGCATCGATGGCGCATCCACCTGGCGCATCTTCTGGACCATCATCTTCCCGCTGATGAGCCCGATTAACGCCACCATCGCCATCCTGACCGCGCTGTGGGCCTGGAACGACTTCCTCCTGCCGTTGATCATTCTGACCGATCAGTCGAACCAGACCATCCCGCTCGCCCAGTACGTCTTCAGCTCGCAGTTCGCCACCAACTACCCGATGGCCTTCTCCAGCTACCTGATGGCCATGGCCCCGATCCTCATCGTCTACATCTTCGCCCAAAAGTGGGTCGTCGGTGGTGTGATGAGGGGAGCGGTCAAGTAAAACAGCGCAGGCGCTGCTTTACTTCACCGCGTCGAGCGAGACGAGCCGATTAAGGAAACAGCCCCGTGGGCTGTTTCCCGGCCCGGGCGGCCGGATAGGTCGCGTACTCGCGAGGTCATGTTGGGTCTGGCCGTAGGCCAGTCCTGAATTGCAGGACTCTGTGAAGTAAAGGTCCGCTTCCACCCAAGCCTCCTCCGGCTCTCACCGGAGGAGGCTTTTCTGTCCTGTTGCCATACTGGAAACCGCCACAATAAAGGCGACGGTCGGTTGATGTGGCGGTGGCGCACAAAGGTCATGTGGTTTTGCTCGTTGTGCGAATGAAAAAGTGACGAAACCGTACGGCTTACGGTGCAATTGAGCGCATCTGCTGTGTCGCCGTGCCACTGGCTTGTCCCGGTCCACATATCAACCGTTTGACGCGCGAACCGGGACAGAATCCGCTGTCCCGGTTCGCGGTTTCGGGCGATTTTCACGAACCGGGACAATTTTCATTGTCCCGGTATGAATGTCAATCGTTTTATGTGAAAACCGGGACAACATGTTGATTCCGGGATCGGCTCTATTCCGCCGATTTTGTATTACGGAGCATATGAACTGCGGAGATTGGCTTGTCCCTGTTTGTAAAAAAGGACAAAAATCGCGAACCGGGACAGCGGATTCTGTCCCGGTTCAGACGGCAATCGATTGACATACGAACCGGGCCAACGCCGAAGTCCGGAGCGGTTCCCGAGGCGGGGTTTGCTTGAAATCCGGTGTGCCAGCGAAATCCCCACCAGATTCCCGCAGGCGTGTCAACTAAATCATCTATCCCCGCACCAGTGGGTTCAAGCAGGCAATCCAAGCGCGCCCGAAGTTGCTCTTGCGCGTCGCAATCAGAAGAACCGTTAATATGTGAGCTGCCGCAGGTCAGGTAGATTATGGTGGCGAAGTGCGGCGGAACAAGCGGGCGAGCTCCTTCATAGGTTCGAGCCTCGAGTGCATCATCCACGAGCACAGGCGATATAGCCACACCCATGCCTCCAACCTACCCGACCAACATCACCCCACGGCACAGTCACCCACCACAAACAGCGAAAGGGCCCATATGTTGCTAAATAGCATGTGCAGCTTATGAGAATTGAGCCGTAGCAGTGCCTTCCGGCTCTTTGCAGTTTTTGTTTCCGGCACACCAACGCAGTTCCCCAATGGAAATGTAATTCAGCGCTTTTTAGACTATGAGCAACAGGCAATGTGGACCATAAATAATGGAGGAGCCAACGATGACCACTTCACAACGCACAGTAATTCCAGATTCCATCCGCACCAACGGTGCCACCCCAAATCCGTGGTGGTCCAATGCGGTCGTTTACCAGATTTACCCGCGTTCCTTCCAAGACACCAACGGCGATGGCCTCGGCGATCTCAAGGGCATTACGTCACGGCTCGACTATCTGGCCGACCTCGGCGTGGATGTGCTGTGGCTATCCCCGGTATACAAGTCTCCGCAAGACGACAATGGCTACGATATTTCCGACTATCAGGACATTGATCCTCTGTTCGGCACACTCGACGACATGGATGAGCTGCTGGCCGAGGCCCACAAGCGCGGGCTCAAGATCGTGATGGATCTTGTTGTCAATCACACTTCCGATGAACACGCCTGGTTTGAAGCGTCCAAAAACAAGGATGATGAGCACGCCGACTGGTATTGGTGGCGTCCCGCCCGTCCCGGCACCACTGCCGGCGAGCCCGGTGCCGAGCCCAACCAGTGGGGCTCCTACTTTGGCGGTTCTGCATGGGAGTATTGCCCTGAGCGTGGCGAATACTACCTGCATCAGTTCTCGAAGAAGCAGCCGGACCTCAACTGGGAAAATCCGGCTGTGCGCCGCGCGGTATACGACATGATGAACTGGTGGCTTGACCGCGGCGTTGACGGCTTCCGCATGGATGTGATTACGCTGATTTCCAAGCGCACGGACCTGTCTGGCAAGCTGCCCGGCGAGTACGGTTCCGAGCTGGACGATCTGCCCGTGGGTGAGGAAGGCTATTCCAACCCGAATCCGTTCTGCGCGGACGGCCCTCGCCAAGACGAATTCCTGGCCGAAATGCGCCGTGAAGTGTTCGAAGGCCGTGAGGGCTTCCTCACCGTGGGCGAGGCTCCCGGCGTTACCGCACAGCGCAACGAATACATCACCGACCCCGCCAACGGCGAGCTGGACATGCTCTTCCTATTCGAGCACGTTGATTTTGACTGCGAAGGCGTCAAATGGAAGCCACTGCCACTTGACCTGCCGAAGTTCAAGAGCATTATGGCCGGTTATCAAGCGGCCGTGAAGAATGCAGGCTGGGCAAGCCTGTTTACTGGTAACCACGACCAGCCTCGCGTCGTTTCTCGTTGGGGTGATGACTCCTCGGAGGAATCTCGTGTGCGTTCGGCCAAGGCACTTGGCCTGATGCTGCACATGCATCGCGGCACCCCGTACATATATCAGGGCGAAGAGCTAGGCATGACCGACGCCCACTTCACGCGCCTAGACCAGTACCGTGACCTCGAGTCCCTGAACGCTTACCGTCAAAGGGTTGAGGAAGCCAAAGTGCAGTCGCCCGAATCGATGTTGGCGGGTATCGCCGCGCGCGGTCGTGATAATTCGCGTACCCCGATGCAATGGGACGGCTCTGTCTATGCCGGTTTCACTGCGCCGGATGCCGCTAAGGAGCCATGGATCTCCGTCAATCCCAACCATGCGGCGATCAACGCGGCCGGCGAATTCGACGATCCGGATTCGGTGTATGCCTTCTACAAGCAGCTCATCGCGCTGCGCCACGACATGCCTGTCGTGGCGGCCGGCGACTGGCATCTGCTCGATGCGGATGACGCGCATGTCTATGCCTTCACCCGCACCCTCGGCGATGAGAAGCTGCTGGTCGTGGTCAACATGTCCGGCCGAACCGTTGATCCTACCGCGCGAAACCGCCGAACTGGCCCGCCGCCGGAATCACCGAGTCGAACGTGGTAATCAGCACG
>ENA-OQJC01000216-OQJC01000216.1-human-gut-metagenome-genome-assembly--contig:-NODE-216-length-18264-cov-2.087776_pt1 | contig 18264 bp, 19 predicted proteins | sample MGYA00242600_ERZ504766 | MGnify/ENA primary metagenome ERZ504766 (study PRJEB26092, sample SAMD00036364) | human gut metagenome | host: Homo sapiens | study: EMG produced TPA metagenomics assembly of...
ATAAAAATAGATCCGGAGCACAGACACAGACCGGATTCAACGGATAAGAGACTACCATATATTTGGTTCTCTCCAAACCTCTCCCGGGATATTTTTCAGATCCGGCAGATATCCGTTCTCCTCGCGGATTTCATAATATTCCACATTCGCACCTGCCATGATTCCGCTCATTTCAAACAGCGGATATCCCGGATTCGGAACCAGAATGGTATCCCCGGGATCACACAATGCCATTCCGATATGCGCCATTCCCTCCTGAGATCCATAAACTGACATAATCTCATCTGTCTGAATCTCCACTCCAAACCGATGCGCATACCGGTATTGGACTGCCTCTAAAAGCTCCGGCAGATCTGCCAGTGCATATTTATAGTTCTCCGGATCTTTGCACGCTTCTGTAAGTGCCTCCATCACATGCGGTGCCGGTGCAAAATCCGGTGTTCCCACTGACAGATTGAACACCCGTTTTCCTGCCTGAATCATCTCTTCCTTCTTGTCATTCAGCGCGGTAAAAATTCCCGGCTGAAACTGATTTACCATCGCTGAAAACTGCTGCTCTCTCATCCTGTTTCCTCCCTGTCTTACTTCTCCTCTAATTCTCTGATTCTTCTTGCACGTCTTCTTCTCTGTGCTTCCCGGCGCTTCCTTCTCTGCTTTTTCCGATATGCCACATAAGAGATTCTTGCTCCCACAAGAATCACAAACACTGCAGCGAGTACAAGCAGCACCTTCAAGAACAGCGGCAGTCCCTTCTGTTCGTTCTTCTCCACTGCCGCCACCTGTTTGCACGAAACTGCCGGTGCCTGAAATCCCGGCAGATATTCTCTTTCCAAGTCTACCAGCACTTTACCGTCCTTGATCGTAAGCGGAGCTTCTTTCCCTTTTGGAACACAGTCCCATAAATCTTTTGAAATTTCTACTTTCTTTCCATCAATAGTATGCACCCCTTTGGAAAGTACTTTTTTATATTCAAACCGTTCAAATGCCTGCTCCATAATCGTCGTTTCCGACCAGATGACGGAGCTCTTCCCCAGTCTGATCTGACCAGTCAGACACACCCATCACAATCTCCACCAGACGCGTGTCCCCCCGTTTTGCAGTGGACGAATAGTTAAACCCTGCTGTATCGCTGGAACCTGTCTTCAAGCCGTCTGTGCCCTCCAGACCATACTTTGCCCCTTCCAGTGAAATCTGATATGATGTAAAATGCTCCTCATACGGTGTCCCCTCTTTTACGGTGATCTGGGGATACTTTGTGTGATTTAAAATATCCGGATAGGTCTTTATCAGATAAGTACACAGCATCGCATAATCTTCCGGTGTTGTAATGTTATCTCCATCAAGCGGCTGGCTCACCGGATGATACGGCTGCAGCAGATTGTTAGTAACCCCCACACAGTTGAAGTACTTCGTATTGACCATTCCAAGCTCCTGTGCCTTTTGATTCATACGCTCCACAAACCTGTCCGGATCCGACTCCACCATATCCGCAAGCATATACGTTGCCGCCGCAGAAGACGGCACAATGATCAGATCCATCAACTCTGCAACCGTATAACTGGCTCCCGGCTGCATTTTATTGTTGCTGAGCGCATACCTGCCTGCAATATCTGTATATCTTTCATTTACCTCTGCCGTACTCTCAAGTTCCAGATTCCCGGCTTTTATCTCCTCATATGCCAGAAGAATGGTCATCAATTTTGTCATACTTGCCGGCGGCCACTGTTTCTGTGCATTTTCCTGCCATAAAATTTGTCCGGTATTGATCTCCGTAATGATCGAACCTGCAGGCTGATACCGTTCCTCAAGCTGATAGCCCCTCTCTCTTGCCACATCCAGCGCACGCTGAGCCTGTACCCTCCCCGGCCGGAATCAGACATCCCAAAAGGATGGTGCATAAAAAAGCACAAATCCCCCTCACATTCCTTTTTCTCATTCTCTTCGTTCCTCTCTCTGATTCCTCCTTAAAACGTGTCCCCTCCAGATCATACGGCGTTGTCTGATATACATAATAATTCAGCCAGTTCGTATAAATGTTATTTGCATGAGATCTCCAGATCAGTTCCGGCTTCTGGTTGGGATCGTTGTCCGGATAGTAATTCACCGGCATTTCGATCGCAAGCCCTTTTTTCAGATCTCGTTTATATTCTGCATCCAGTGTCATTCTGTCGTATTCCGGATGTCCCATCACAAAAATCTGCCGTCCTTCCTGTGCCATGCAGAGGAACAGCCCCGCCTCTTTCGAATCTGCCAGTATGGTCAGTCTCTCATCTGACTCCACCTGTTCCATCGGAATCTCTGTATGACGGGAATGAGGCGCATAAAATACATCATCAAATCCTCTCACCAGAGGGATCCTTCTGTTTCTCACCCGGTGTCTGAATACACCGAACATTTTCTTTGGAAGCTGCACTTTATCAATCCCATAGTGATAATAAATCCCCGCCTGTGCACCCCAGCACAAATGCAGCGTGGAAGTCACATGCGTCTTCGTCCACTCCATGATCTCTTTCAACTCATCCCAGTAATCCACATCTTCAAACGGAATCTGTTCCACCGGAGCTCCTGTAATGATAAATCCATCAAACTTCTGCTCCTTGATCTCTTCAAAAGACTGATAAAACTTATGCAGATGACTGGTGGATGTATTTTTCGATACATGTCCTGATACACGGACAAATACAACATCCACCTGAAGCGGTGTGTTCGAGAGAGACCGCAGTATCTGCAGCTCTGTATCCTCCTTTAACGGCATCAGATTTAAAAGCCCGATCTTGATCGGACGGATATCCTGATGTGCTGCCCGGTATTCGTCCATTACAAATATATTTTCATGCTCCAGTATCTCTTTTACCGGAAGGTCGTTCTGTACACGTATTGGCATAATTTATTCCCCTTTTTCTTCTTTCTTTTCTGTCGCCTCATCAACTCTTGCATACTCGCCTTCATTATTTACATAACCGAACTGGTCGTACGCACCGGTATCTGTAGGCAGCGTATGATTTTCCAACTGATGGTTCACCAGCATTTTTACAATATAATAGATGACTGCAAATGTAGGAACTCCCAAAATCATTCCCACAAATCCAAACATTCCTCCGCCAAACAAAATCGAAAATACCACCCAGAATGCAGACAATCCCGTAGAATCCCCCAAAATCTTTGGTCCGATGATATTCCCATCCAGCTGCTGCAGAAGAAATACAAAAACAATAAAATAGATTCCCATCTTCGGATCTGACAACAAAATCAGGACGGCGCTTGGAATTGCTCCGATATATGGTCCGAAAAACGGAATCACATTGGTTACTCCTACGATCACACTCACAAGCATCGTATACGGCATATCCAAAATGGAAAGTCCGACAAAACACAATACTCCGATGATCGCAGAATCAATGATCTTTCCGATAATAAAACCGCCGAAGATCTCGTTGCTCTTGATCGTCAGATGAAGCACCATATTCGCTCTTGACGGACGCATGATGGCATATACAAGCTTCTTGCACTGGCTTGCAAACTTCTCCTTACTGAACAGCACATAAACAGATACGATCACTCCGATCAGTACATAGCACAATTCCTTGACAACGTTGATCACTCCCACTGTCAGATTCGACATCAGTACATTGACCTGATTGAGAAGGTCTGTACGCATCCATGTCTGCAGTGCATCACTTGCTTCTTTGAGGACTGCCTCTGCCATCTGTCCAATAGTCGATTGATCTGTACTCATCACCTCTGTCATCTTCCCCGATAAAACGATTCAGCTGGCTCGGCACAGTAAGGATCATATCTCTTATACTGCGGTAGAGTTCCGGTATCATCATATTGCACAAACGCCACGATCAACGCAAACATTACAACGATTGCAAGCAAAATTCCTGCCCCTCTGGAAATGCCGCCCGCATTCTTAATGCGTGGAAATTTTTTCTTGATCCAGGGTTCAAAATACGTATCCACCAGCTTTACAATCGGGTTGAGCAAATACGCAATGACAAGACCATAAATAATCGGCTTTAACACCTGGTATATTTCCCCAAAAACTTCCGAAATATTTGTCATGCGCAATAATGCAAAATAAAACACGATGCAGGCTGCGATCACCACAAATATCCGTACGTCCCTGCTGATCTGATGCCAGAATCTGGATGTCTTTTTGCTTCCAAATGAAGGCTGCGACGTATAATAGTCATTCTCCTTTTTCCCCTCTTTTTCAGGTTTTTCTCCCTCTCTGTTCATATATGTATCTCATTCCTTTCTGGTTTTGCAAGTATTTCCATTATACCCCTGTAACAGGAAGACCGTCAACCTTCAAAAAAGCGATGCCCGGCCATAAAGCCAAGCACCGCTTCTTCTCTTTCACTTCTTATCTGCACTGAAATGTGGCGCACTCTGTGCCGTCCTTATGACACGCACAGGAACCTTCCACGCTGACCTTTCCCGCTTCACATTTACACTGTTCATTGTACATGCAGTCAGTTGCTTTACAATCGATTCCGCAACGATCCGAAGGCGCTGTCGCATGATTTCCATATGCGTTCGTATAGGAATTTTCCATCCCCTGTGTTTTTCGCTCCTCAAAGCTGTCACAGCAGGTCTCCTTTGAAGCCTTTGCCTGAGAACCACCTACCTGGATGGAATCCAGACGGCAGAGGAAATCCTGATTGTGCATACATGTCTGTACTGTACATTTTAATTCTGGCATGATAATACCTCCTTTTTATTTACAAAATCAGTATCATCATGCCCATTTCCAATTCTTTTATCCGGATTTTCAAAAAAATTTATTTTTCTTCTTTTGTCACTTCACGGATTTCTTTTTTTGCAGTCTCTTCCATGATTGCAGCAATAAATTCTTCCAGACCTTTCTGTCCTTCATCTCCTGCAAATCGACTTCTTACAGAAACCTTTTTCTCTTCCTCTTCTTTTGCTCCCACAACCAGCATGTACGGGATCTTCTTCATCTGTGCTTCGCGGATCTTATATCCGATCTTCTCGGCACGTGTGTCGATCTCGGCACGGATTCCGGCTGCATTCAACTGATCCAGAACACTCTGTCCATATTCCAGATATTTATCAGAGATCGGCAGTACTTTTACCTGAACCGGTGCAAGCCATGTCGGGAATGCTCCGGCAAAGTGCTCGATCAGGATTCCGATAAACCGCTCGATGGAACCAAATACAACGCGATGGATCATGATTGGTCTGTGTTTTTCTCCGTCTGCTCCTGTGTATTCCAGTTCAAAACGAAGCGGAAGCTGGAAGTCAAGCTGGATAGTTCCGCACTGCCAGGTTCTTCCGATGGAATCTTCCAGATGGAAGTCGATCTTCGGTCCGTAGAATGCTCCGTCTCCTTCGTTGACTATATACGGAAGTCCCAGATCATCCAGCGCACCGCGAAGCGCCTCTGTTGCCATTTCCCAATCTTCGTCACTTCCCATACTGTCTTCCGGACGTGTGGACAATTCTACATGATATTTAAATCCAAACAGACTGTAAACTTCATTGATCAGTCCTGCAACGCCTTTGATCTCGTCCTTGATCTGATCCGGTGTCATAAAGATATGCGCATCATCCTGTGTAAAGCAGCGCACTCTCATCAGTCCGTGAAGCTGTCCTGATTTTTCATGACGGTGAACCAGTCCCAGCTCTCCCATACGGATCGGAAGATCTCTGTAGGAACGCGGCTCCGCCTGATATGCCAGGATTCCTCCCGGACAGTTCATCGGTTTGATTGCAAAGTCTTCCTCATCGATCACAGTTGTATACATATTCTCTTTGTAATGATCCCAGTGTCCCGATGTCTCCCAGAGATGACGGCTTAACATAACCGGAGTTGAAATCTCCACATATCCGGCTTTTCTGTGAATCTCTCTCCAGTAATCCAAAAGAACGTTTTTGAGTACCATTCCGTTTGGAAGGAAGAACGGGAATCCCGGTCCTTCGTCTCTCATCATAAAGAGTCCCAGTTCTTTTCCGAGTTTTCTGTGATCACGTTTTTTCGCTTCTTCCAACATGTTCAGATATTCTTCCAGCTCTGCTTTTTTCGGGAATGCAGTTCCGTAGATTCTCTGCAGCATTTTATTTTTCTCGCTTCCTCTCCAGTATGCACCTGCAAGGCTTGTGAGCTTAAATGCTTTGACATATTTTGTACTCATCAGGTGAGGACCTGCACACAAATCTGTAAACTCTCCCTGAGAATAGAAGCTGATTGTCTCATCTTCCGGAAGGTCTTCGATCAGTTCTACTTTATATGGTTCTTCTTTTTCTTTGAAATATTCGATTGCTTCATTTCTAGGCTTTGTAAACTGCTCAATCGGGAGATTCTCTTTTACAATCTTTTTCATCTCTTTCTCAATCTTTTCCAGATCGTCTGCTGTAAACGGTGTCTCTCTGTCTACATCATAATAAAATCCGTCTGCAACAGATGGTCCGATCGCCAGTTTTGTCTCTGGATATAATCTCTTCACAGCCTGTGCCATGATATGAGAGGCGGTGTGACGGAACGCACCTTTTCCTTTTTCATCATTGAATGTCAGGATATTGAGTTCACAGTCTTTGTCTACCACCGTTCTCAAATCTACCACTTCTCCGTCGATTTCTCCTGCTGTCGCCACTCTTGCAAGTCCTTCGCTGATGTCTGCTGCGATTTCAATCACTGATTTGCTGTTTTCATATTCCTTAAAGGAACCGTCTTTTAATGTAATTTTCATAATCTCTCTCCTTTTCTCTTCTTTTTGCCTCTCCGAATTTTAAAAATAAACCCGTTCTCTGTCCGGATGTTCTCCGGACCATCCAATCTGAGGCATTGTCTCCAGACGATACATATCTTCTGTGGATATCTCAAAATGAAAAGATATCCTGATTTTCTTCATCCGCTCCATGGATGAGGATTTCGGTATTGGTATCACGCCATTCTGCAGTGCAAACCGCAGACAGATCTGTGCCGGTGATACATGATACTTCTCAGACAACTCAAGAATCAGCGGCTCTTCAAACACTCGTCTTCGTCCGATCGGACTCCATGCCTCCACAAGAATCTGGTTCTTTCTTGCAATAGTCTACTGCTGCCTGTTGTGTATATCCAGGATGATATTCCAACTGATCGACCGCCGGAGTCACCTTTGCATTCTGCATCAGGTTCTCAATGTGGTGCGGCAGAAAATTGCTCACCCCAATGGCGCGGATCTTTCCTGCATGATACAATTCTTCCATTGCTCTCCAGCTCTCTAAATCCAGTTCCTTCCAGTTTTTGCAGTCCAACATGGGCCGTGGCCAGTGGATCAGATACAAATCCAGATAATCTGTGTTAAGCTGCTCTAAGGTTTTCGCAAATGCAGCCTTTGTCTGTTCATATCCCATATCCTCTTTCCAGACCTTGGATGTCAGAAAAAATTCCTGCCTTGGAATCCTGCTCTTTTCAATAGCCTCTGCCACATATTTCTCCGTGCCGTAAACAGAAGCCGTATCAAAATGCCTGTATCCGGCACGAATTGCAGTACCGATGATATCCGCGCTGTTTCCTTCCGCAGCTTTATAAGTTCCAAATGCAGCACACGGAATCTTGACCTGGTTATTCAAAATACGATAATTCGAATTACACTCCATCTTTCTGGCTCCTTTCTCTTACTGCACAACCACGAGACCTCAAAATTAAAAAACGCCCCTTTTTGCATATCCTGCAAAAAGGGGCGAGATCATACTCGCGGTTCCACCCTGTTTGAACCGGTATTAAATACCGGAACCACTCATTTGTGATGATAACGGGATCACCGGGCTGTTTTCAGCCACTCAGAGGTAGTTTTCAAATGTTTCCGTAAGTGGGAGCTTACAGCCTGCGACTCCCTTCTCTGTCTTCTTCCACATCCTACTCGTCTCGTCATTGTATTGAAATATTATATTCTCAACCTAATCCTCATTATAACATCACTTTTTGTTTTGTCAACCAGATTTCTTTTTTCCTCTCTGAATCCACAGCCACACAACCGCAAAAAACTCCCGTACCATATAGTTCAAAAACAAAATCCGGTTACATCCTGCCGCAATTCCCGTCAGGTTCTCATACCCTTCACTTCGTCCGATCAAAAGTGCCCGAAACAAATGAAAATTATTTGTCACAATTCCAACCGGTGTTTTCAACTCCTCCAGATAAGCTTTGCTAAACCGCAGGTTTTCCCTCGTCGTCCGCGACTGATCCTCCAACATGATCTGCTCGTCTTTTACCCCATGTTCCCACAAATATTGTGCCATCGCATAAGCCTCTGAAACATCCTCACCTTTTCCCTGACCGCCGGATACGATGATCTTCACCGAAGCACAGACCTGATGATACAATAAAGCAGCATCCAGTCTTCTCTTTAATGAATCTGTGATCCGCTCTCCCCGGACCCTGCGCACCAAGCACGATCAGATACCGGCAGTTCTTCTTTCTTCCAGGCCTCATGGCACGTACAATAAAAAACTACCACCGCAAGAAAAAGGATCCATATTCCCGCCACACAGAAGAACAAAAGCTTTCGCGTCACTTCTTCTTTTGTCGCAGGAATCATCAAAAAGTGCCCGATCCCCGCCACCAGCCAGAATCTGGCAAACGTAGAGTTCCATTTTCCGGTATAGAAACAGAGGATTCCATAATAAAAGAGAAACAGCGCCCCTGCCGTGATCAAATAAATTTCCATGCTCATCTCCCGTTCTTTTTCCGAAACATAAAAGGGAGACTCATCCGAGCTCCCTCTCATACGATATACTGCTATGCATTTCTTCCACAGCACATTTTATATTTTTTACCACTTCCGCATGGACATGGATCATTTCTTCCGATTTTCTTTCCTTTGCGGATCGTACCGGACTGTTTCGTGCTCACGGTACAACTGTTTTTTCTTTCTTCATCAAAAATAGCATTCCACTGTGGCAGTTCATATAACCAGTCTGCTTTTGCATTCGATCAGTATTTTTAGTATAACAGCTCTTTATCAAAGATCAAATTCACTTCCGTATCCTCTGTCATCGTCTCAATCGGATTCGGCACTTTCAGACTGTCGTTGATTCCATCCAGAAACCCTACCATTGTCAGAACTTCCTGTCCATATTTTTCAGCCAGCTCTTTGACCGTACCTTTCACTTCTACATCAGGCTCTGTCAAAAGCTGCTCATAAATTCCTCTTTCAATACTGAAATAGCGCCCCCAGAACTTCTCTAACTGCTCTTTGGACAGTTCTCTGTCATATGCCATATCTCTCCATTGATCTAATAAACATTTTTCACTCATTGTAAAAACTCCTTTTTCTTAGAAATTCAATCGTGGTTCTATTATATAACACTTTTCTCTGTCAGTAAACTACTAATTTTACCGCTGTATTGCAATCTTTCTATCTTTTTATATAATAAATCTGCCGGAGCAAAAAGATGCTCCGGCAGATTTATAAAAAGATAAAAGAAAGGAATCTAATATGAAGAAATCAAAACGTATCATGGCACTAATCGGAGCAATCCTGCTGGTTCTTCTTTACGTCAGCACACTCATCTTTGCTTTTATAGACAGCGTTGTCTCTCAGAAGCTTCTGATGGCTGCCATTGCCGCCACGATCCTGCTGCCTGTACTGTTATATATCTATTCACTCTTTTCCCGTACATCTCATACGGATGACTCCGACTCGAACGAGTAATGTTCTTCTGTTAAACATACAGCTCTGCCATCGCAACGGCAGCATCCAGTTCCTGCTGCCTGCAGACTGTTTTTTTGTCTCTTTTTCTTTCGGTCTCTCGAATTTTCTGTCTTTTCTCCAGGTATTCTTCCATCGATATCATCTGTAATCTGTTCTGTATACTATTCTGACGCATAAAATACCTCCTTTTTCCGGCCTCAGTCCTTATTATTTTATGATACTGCCCTCTGAAATATGTCATTTTCTGCCTGCTTGACAGAACTTTTTTTGTCCCCCTGACACTCTTTTATCCTACTGTCAAATTGTGACGCCGATGTGGCTGATTTCTAAAGTTTTTCATAAAAATCTCTTAACATTTTTTTCACAAAAAAAGATGCTCCGCTGCCAGCTTTTGCTGGCAGATACGGAACACCTTCGTTCACCTTTTATCTTTTGCGATAAATGATATCGTCTCTTCCCGGTCCGTTGCTGACCATTGTGATCGGATATCCAATCTGTTCTTCAATAAATTCAATATACTTTCTGCAGTTCTCCGGCAGTTCTTCGTATGTCTTGATTCCGCGGATATCACATTTCCATCCCGGAAGTGTCTTCAATACCGGTTTTGCTTTTTCCAGGAGATGTGTTACAGGGAACTCTGTTGTCACTTCTCCATTGATCTCATAGCCTACACATACCGGAATCTCATCCAGATATCCAAGTACATCCAGAACTGTAAACGCTACATCTGTCGTCCCCTGCATCCTGCATCCGTATTTGGAAGCAACACAGTCAAACCATCCCATACGTCTCGGACGTCCTGTTGTCGCTCCGAATTCACCGCCGTCTCCTCCGCGGCGTCTCAGCTCATCAGCTTCCTCGCCGAAAATCTCGCTGACAAATGCACCTGCTCCTACTGCACTGGAGTATGCCTTGCATACTGTGATGATCTGTTTGATCTCATACGGAGGGATTCCCGCTCCGATCGCACCGTATGCCGCCAGTGTGGAAGAAGATGTTACCATCGGATAAATTCCGTGATCCGGATCTTTCAGGGAACCGAGCTGTCCTTCCAGAAGAATCTCTTTGCCTTCTTTGATTGCATTGTGCAGATACAGAGAAACATCACATACAAATGGTGCTACCATGTCTCTGTACTCTGTCAGTTCTTTATATAAGTCGTCAGGATTGATCAACGGTTTATGGTATAAGTGCTCCAGAATCACATTCTTCTGCTCTGCAACGCGAACCACTTTTTCTTTCAGAAGCTCGTCATCAAATAATTCGCTCACCTGGAATCCGATCTTTGCATATTTATCGGAATAAAACGGCGCAATTCCTGATTTTGTAGAACCAAAAGACTTGCCTCCAAGACGCTCTTCCTCGTAAGCATCAAAATTCTTGTGATAAGACATCACGATCTGTGCTCTGTCAGAAACAAGAAGTTTTGGCTGCGGTACGCCCTGTTTTACAATCTGCTGCACCTCTCCGAACAATCTCGGAATATCCAGCGCCACACCGTTTCCGATAATGCTGGTCGTATGGTCATAGAATACTCCTGACGGCAAAGTGTGCAGCGCAAATTTTCCATAATCATTTACAATGGTATGTCCTGCATTCGCTCCACCCTGAAAACGGACAATGATATCGGCTTCTTTTCCGAGCATATCTGTAATCTTGCCCTTTCCTTCATCGCCCCAGTTAGCTCCTACTACTGCTTTTACCATCTCAAATCCTCCTGCGTATTCATCGCTTTTAACTCTTAATTAGCAGTTCTTATGAATCACTGCCCTATGAATTATACTATACTTTTCTCATTCTGTAAAACACTTTTTCTTTTTCTACATCAGAGGTGCGATCAGACGCAGCACTCTTCCGCAGATCCGCATAAAAATACCGGTATTTCCGATATCTGACGCTGTAACTTTACAGCTCTTTTTCAGTGTTTCCTGAAAATCTTTTTCAATTTTATGTACCACCGGATTGTCATACACAAAGATCCCACATTCAAAATGCAGATACAGACTCCGGTAATCCAGGTTCACAGTTCCTACTGTTGCCGTATCATCATCTGAGACAAATACCTTTGCATGTACAAATCCCGGTGTAAATTCATAAATATTAACGCCTGCTTCGATCAATTCCCGATAGTATGTCTTCGCCACCGCAAACGCATACCATTTATCCGGAATATGCGGCATGATAATGCAGACTTCAATTCCGCTCTTTGCTGCTCTTGTCAGTGTATCCAGCATGCCGTTGTCCAAAATCAGATACGGCGTCATAATATGCACATATTTTTTCGTCATGATTCAAAATATGTACATACACTTCCTCCCCTACGTTTTCATGATCGTACGGGCTGTCCCCGTACGGGGAGCACAAATCCGGTCTCCGGTTTCAACTCCTTTGTCCATCGTCGTCAGATAGGGCTCAAATTTCTCTTTTTTAATTTCTGAAACATTCCACATCTGCAAAAACAAGCATGGTCAGACTCTGCACCGCATCCCCCTTCGATCATGACGGCAGTATCTTTCCAGTACCCGAACCGTTCTTTCCGGTTAATATATTCATCTCCCAGATTGATACCTCCCGTAAATCCTGTTTTTCCGTCGATCACACAGATTTTTCTGTGATCCCGGTTATTTTGTGTCGTCGAAAGTACCGGCCGGATTGGACTGAACATCTTACACTGAATCCCGAACCGACGGATTTTTTTCGGATAATCGGGCGGAAGCAGAGAAATGCTGCACATTCCGTCATACATAAACCGTACCTCTACGCCCGCGGCTGCTTTTTCTTTTAATATTTCCAGCACAGACCCCCACATATATCCTTCTTCTACAATAAAATACTCCAGAAAGATAAATTTTTCCGCCTTCTTCAATTCTTCCAGAAGCACCGGAAATTTTTCTTCTCCACATGCAAAATATTGCACTTGTGTATTCCGATAAGTAGGAAAATTCAGCTGATACTGCATATAATGCGCAAGGTTTGCATTGGCCGGCTTGCTCTCACGCAAAGCTTCAATCACCCGAGGCTCCTGCTGCATATATTTTGCTGTATCAAGCCGGAGCATACACAATCGCTTTCCGATATATCTTGTTCCAAGCTGAGACTTTACCCAAATATAGAAAAGGCATCCAAATGCCGGAAAAATCAGGATCAAAAGTACCCAGGTCATATTAAATGCCGGATTTCCTCTTTCATTGATAATATAAATTACAATCACTGCTGCCAGAACTGTAAATCCGCCGTACACATAGACGGCATAGTCATTCAGTATCGTTGCCACTCCAACCAGAATGATCAGTTGGATCAGAACAAGCATAAGGATCAGTGCTGTACGGCCAAAAACAATGCTGAACAACCCTTTCTTCGCTTTTTTCACTGCTTTATGTTCCATCTTTTTGTTTCACCCCTGCTTTTTTCAATATCCCCAGTGTAGCACACTTTGTATTTCTCCACAATACAGCTTCTCAAAAGTTACTGTGAACAGTAACTCTCAAAGGTCTTGTAATTAACGGCGAAAAGTATTACAATGGATATCGATTCATAACATCTGCTGGAAAGGAGATTTTTACGATGAAAAAGTTTTTGAAATGGTTTCTTGGTCTTGCGGCTGTCGGTACTGCGATCGGTCTGATCATTGCTTATTTCTGCAAAGACAGTGACGCAGTTTCCGAGTATGATTGTACAGAAGATATGGAAGAAGAGGATTTTGATCTGGACAATGATTTAAAACCGGTATCGGAGCGCGGATATGTGCATCTGAATAAAGCAGCATCCGATACTGCTGATACAGAAAAAGAACCTTCCCAAGAAACACAAACAACTGATACTGAATCGGAAGAATAATGCAAAACAGGAACTGGCCACTTTTGAACAGTTCCTGTTTTACTTTATCGAACAAAGTCCGTCCACCGCAGACATGTGCTGCTGGTTATCCGGATGAATATTCTCACTTCCATGCTTCTTCCAGCAATTTTACTGCTTCTTTCATCTTAGCTTCACTGATATTGGCATATCCCAGCATGATCGTCGGTTTTAGCCCGTCAGGAGGATCGATATAATATTGCGAAAGTCCATATACTCGAACGCCTTTTTCCGCAGCTTTTCGAATCAATTCTTCTTCTGTCATATCACCGACAAAATGCAGCAGTATATGTACTCCGGCATTCTCCCCCGATATCGTACAGATTTTCTGAAATGTTTTCAAACAGCCCATCAGCGTATCATGACGGCTCTTGTACAATGTCCGGATCCGGTTCAGATGCCTTTCATAATGTCCGTCCTCGATAAACTTCTGTAAAATCAGCTGATCCACCCTGGAAACCGTAGAACTTAAAAAGCTGCTTTTTTTCTGAAACTCCTTTAAAAGCGGCGCAGGAAGCACCATATAGCTGACACGGATCGAAGGCGCGATGGACTTTGAAAACGTTCCGATATAGATCACCTTTTCCCATCGGTCATACCCCTGCAGCGCGGGAATAGGCTTCCCTTTGTATCGAAACTCACTGTCATAGTCATCCTCGATAATATAGCGTGCAGGGTCTTTGGCTGCCCACTTAAGCAGTTCCATCCTGCGTTTCATGGGCATTACGATTCCCAGCGGATACTGATGGGAAGGCATCACGAACGCAATATCTGCTCCAGAACTTTTCAGATTGGCCACTTTCATTCCTTCTCATCCATATCCACTGTACATACATCATAAGACAGACTTTTAAAAAGCCGGTATGCCTGCTTGTAGGTCGGGTTTTCCAGAGCTACTTTATGATTCTGGCCGATCACTGTGGAAAGCAGCATCAGAAGATAGTCATTTCCTGCTCCGATAATGATCTGATCCGGATGTGCATTCACTCCCCGTGCCTGATACAAATATCTGCTGATCGCACTTCGCAGTCCGTACTCCCCCTGAGAATCTCCCAGACGGAACATCTCTGCCCGGTCATCTAACAGACTGTCCTTCGCAAGTCTTCGCCAGACATTATACGGGAAACTGTTCAGATCAACTCCGTTCGGTGTAAAATCATATTTCCACTCTTTTTTCTCTGTCTTTTCTTCTGCTCCCACCAAAGCAGGAACGACATCCAGACGATACATCCCTTCCAGTTCTGCCGCGAAATACCCTTTACACGGTACTGCTTCCACATACCCTTCCGAGATCAGCTGTTCATAGGCAAGCTCCACTGTGCTTCTGCTGACTTCCAGATATTTGCACAGAGAACGACTGGAGGGAAGTTTTTCCCCGCTGGTAATCCTTCCCTCCTGAATCTCTCTTTTAATATGCTGATAAATCTGCTCATACAGCGGTGTCTCAGATGCTGTGTGAAGATTTATAGTCAATTCATTCATAATTTCACGCTGCTTATTTCGGCAGTTTAAACGAACTCTTCAGTGACACGATCCGGTTAAATACCAGTGCATCCTCTCTGGAATCTTTTGCATCGATACAGAAATATCCCTGTCTTACAAACTGGAAGCTGTCATATGCTTTTGCATCCTCAAAATTCGGTTCTACATAGCAGTCTTTTAAGACTGTCAGGGAGTTCGGATTCAAGTTCATGGAACCATCCTCATTATAAACGCCTTTTTCTTCATCGATCAGATTCTCGTACAGGCGCACTTCCGCTTTTACTGCATACGGTGCCGGTACCCAGTGGATCGTTCCTTTGACTTTTCTTCCGGTAAATCCGCTTCCGCTCTTCGTCTGTGGATCATACGTACAGTGTACCACTGTGATGTTGCCGTCTTCATCCTTTTCAAATCCGGTACAGGTTACAAAATATGCCTGCATCAGACGTACCTCATTGCCCGGGAAGAGACGGAAATATTTCTTCGGCGGTTCTTCCATAAAATCATCTCTGTTGATATACAGCTCTCTGCAGAACGGAATCTTTCTCATACCAAGCTCCTCATTCTCCAGATTGTTGATCACATCCAGATATTCCACCTGATCTTCCGGATAATTGTCAATGACCAGCTTGATCGGATCCAGTACTGCCATCATACGCGGTTTTTTCAGCTTTAAGTCCTCACGGATACAGTACTCCAGCATCGCATAGTCTACAGAGCTCTGGCTTTTTGATACTCCGCACATATCGATAAACATCTTGATGGACTCCGGTGTAAATCCTCTGCGGCGAAGTGCTGCGATGGAAACCAGACGCGGATCATCCCATCCGTCTACCACACCGTCTTCTACCAGTTTTTTGATGTAACGCTTTCCGGTCACAACATTGGTCAGGTATAATTTAGAAAACTCAATCTGTCTTGGCGGCATCTCAAACTCACACTCTCTGACTACCCAGTCATACAGCGGACGGTGATCTTCAAACTCCAGTGTACAGATTGAATGTGTGATATGCTCAATTGCATCCTCGATCGGATGTGCAAAATCATACATCGGATAAATACACCACTTGTCTCCTGTATTGTGATGCGTCATATGTGCCACACGGTAAATGATCGGGTCTCTCATATTGATATTCGGAGATGCCATATCAATCTTTGCGCGCAGCACCTTCTCTCCATCCTTGAATTTTCCGTCTTTCATTGCCTCGAACAACTCCAGGTTTTCCTCAACGGAGCGTTCTCTGTACGGACTGTTCTTTCCAGGCTCTGTCAGTGTCCCTCTGTACTCTCTGATCTCTTCCGGAGTCAGGTCACACACATATGCCTTTCCTTTTTGATCAGTTTTACTGCGCATTCGTACATCTGCTCAAAATAATCGGATGCAAAGTAAGATGATCCTCCCAGTCAGCCCCCAGCCACTGGATATCTTCTTTGATAGAATCCACAAACTCCACTTTTTCTTTGGTCGGGTTGGTATCGTCAAAACGCATATGGAAAGTTCCATTGTATTTTTTTGCCAGTCCGTAATTCAAAAGAATGGACTTGGCATGTCCGATGTGCAGATACCCGTTCGGCTCTGGCGGGAAACGGGTGCACACATGATCGTAAACGCCTTCTGCAAGGTCTTTGTCTATTTCCTGTTCAATGAAATTTTTTGAAACTGCTTCGTTTTCCATAAATTCCTCCTCGTGTACAAACATTCTTCCGATTATCTTATCATAAATCCACCATTTGGACAAGGTACATGCTGAACATTTTCTTTACTTTGCCGCGCCAACGTGATATACTGATGAAGCTTCTAAAGAAAACTCCTTTCAGGGGAGAAAATATCGTATGTTTATGGAGGTTATTATGAAACGAGAACAATTTGGTTCCCGTCTGGGCTTTATTCTGGTATCTGCGGGATGTGCCATCGGACTTGGGAACGTCTGGAAGTTTCCATATATGGCCGGAAAATACGGCGGAGCAGCCTTTATTTTAGTCTACCTGCTGTTTCTGGTCATTTTGGGACTTCCGATCATCGTATGTGAATTCAGTGTAGGAAGAGCCAGCCAGAAGAGTATCGCTACTTCTTACAACGCACTGGAGCCGCCCCGTACCAAATGGCATTATGCACGCTGGGCAGCCATCGCCGGAAACTATCTTCTGGTCATGTTTTATTCCATGGTCGGAGGATGGATGCTCTACTACTGCTTCCGCATGGCAAAAGGAGAATTTACAGGGGTAACCGCTTCTGAAGTTTCCGAAAAATATGCAGGCATGCTTTCTTCCGTTCCTACACTGTCCTTCTGGACGGTACTGGTCATCCTACTGTCCTTTGGCATCTGCAGCATCGGTCTGCAAAAGGGTGTGGAAAAGATCATGAAAGTGACCATGCTCTGTCTTCTGGCGATCATGGTCATCCTGACGATCCGTTCTGTGACGCTTTCCGGCTCTTCGGAAGGACTTCGCTTCTTCCTGGTTCCGGATTTTAACCGCATGGTGGAAAACGGAATCGGAAACGTGATCTTCGGAGCCATGAGCCAGGCATTTTTCACCTTGAGCATCGGAATGGGAGGCATGGCGATCTTCGGAAGCTATCTGGACAAAAAACGCTCCCTTGCCGGAGAATCTGTCAGCATCGTACTTCTGGACACCTGTGTGGCGCTGATGGCAGGACTGATCGTGATTCCTTCCTGCTTCGCTTTTGGCGTAGAACCAGATGCCGGACCGGGACTTGTATTCATCACGCTGCCGAACATTTTCACACAGATGGCCGGAGGACGGATCTGGGGCTCTTTATTCTTCCTGTTTTTTATTCTGTGCGGCACTGTCCACCATTGTCGGAGTCTTCGAGAACATTGTCTCTTTCTGGATGGATCTGTTTGGATGGAAGAGAACCAAAGCCGTGGGGATCAATATTCTCCTGATCACAGTTTTAAGTATTCCATGTATCCTCGGATTCAGCGTATGGTCCGGTTTCCAGCCGCTTGGCGCAGGCACAAACATTATGGATCTGGAAGACTTTATTGTCTCCAACAATATTCTTCCTCTGGGTTCTGTTGTATACCTTCTGTTCTGTACCCACAAAACGGATGGGGATGGAAACATTTCATACAGGAGGCCAACAGCGGCAACGGGCTGAAGTTTCCGACAAAAGTCCGCTTCTACATGACCCATATCCTGCCATGGATCGTTGTGGTCATCTATCTGAAAGGATACTACGACATGTTCCATCCACAGGGTACTCTCACCTTTGTGATCTGGATGCTGATCGCAT
>ENA-OQJC01000219-OQJC01000219.1-human-gut-metagenome-genome-assembly--contig:-NODE-219-length-18067-cov-4.467391_pt1 | contig 18067 bp, 19 predicted proteins | sample MGYA00242600_ERZ504766 | MGnify/ENA primary metagenome ERZ504766 (study PRJEB26092, sample SAMD00036364) | human gut metagenome | host: Homo sapiens | study: EMG produced TPA metagenomics assembly of...
CCATAAAACCTTTGAAAATTACTTGGCGGCCAAATGTAAATTGTTTGAACAGGTAAGTGCGCCAAATCAACATAAGCAAAATAAAGGGGCTGTCATTAATATCGATGATCCTCACGGTGAACGCGTTATGACAAAGAACTCCGCACCGCTCATTACGTACGGTACTAAAGGGAAAGGTACCTTGGAAGGTGAAAACCTTACCATAACGGCTAAGACGAGCGCCTATGATATTGTGTATGAAGGTAAAGAATATCCGATTCACATGCGTATTACCGGTCTTTTCAATGTGTATAACACCTTGGCGGCCATCGGTGCTTGTCTCTTTGAAGGCGTGAAGATGGAAGCCATTATTGAAGCGTTGAGTGATTTCACGGCCGTACCGGGACGTTTTGAGTTGGTAGAAGAAGGTCAGCCGTTCGCTGTTGTTGTGGATTATGCGCATACACCGGACGGTTTGGAAAATATCCTGCAAACTGCTCAAAAAATTGTGGAGCGTCACATTCTCGTAGTATTTGGTTGCGGTGGTGACCGTGATGCCACGAAGCGTCCGATTATGGGCCGCATTGCTGCGCAGTATGGTGATGAAATCTTCGTAACTTCCGATAATCCGCGTACGGAAGATCCTAAAAAAATAGTGGCTCAAGTGGCAGAGGGTGTAAAAGAAGGCTTGCGGGAAGGTTCGGTATATTCCGTTATTACGGATCGCCGCAGCGCCATTCATGCCGCTATCAAAGATGCCAAAGCAGGTGATGTGGTAATCATCGCCGGCAAGGGCCATGAAGATTATCAGATTTTAAAAGATAAAACGATTCATTTTGACGATCGGGAAGTAGCCCGCGAAGCATTAAAGGAGAGATAAAAATGGCAGAGTTTACGCTCCGGGAGGTGTTGACCGTAACAGGCGGTACCTACAACGGGAAAGCAAGTGAAACAACAGTATTTACTAATGTATCCACCGATACACGTACCATTGAAGAAGGTTCGCTATTTGTTGCTTTGACGGGTGACACTTTTGACGGGCATGTTTTTTTGCCGCAAGCCCGGGCTAACGGAGCGCTCGGTGCCTTGGTAAAACCGGGGCATACTGCCAACGATCTCATCTGCATTGAAGTAGCGTCACCGCTATTGGCGTATCAGCAATTAGCTAATTATCATCGCCGTCGTTTTGATATTCCCGTAGTTGCTGTTACCGGCTCATCCGGTAAAACTACGACGAAGGAAATGATTGCCGCTGTACTGGGCAGTAAGTTTAATGTTCTGAAAACAGAAAAGAACTTTAACAATGAAATCGGTTTGCCAAAAACATTGTTGCAACTTACAGCCGACCATGAAGCCTGTGTGGTGGAAATGGGGATGCGCGGGCTCGGTCAAATTGATGAATTGGCTCGCATCGCCGAACCGACGGTAGGTGTGATTACGAATGTAGGGAATAGTCATATTGAACTTTTAGGCTCTCGTGAAAACATAGCGAAAGCCAAGAGCGAATTGATTCAACATATTCCGGTTGACGGAACAGCTATTTTAAATGAAGATGATGAATTTGTTCGTCAGATGGGGAATTTAACGAAAGGTAAAATCATCTATTACGGCATCAAAGAAAAAGCGACTATTTCAGGCTTTAAATTGCGCTATAAAAAAGACGGCATTAAATTTACTTGCCGCAGTTTTGATGAAGTATTTGATGTATTCTTGCCGATGATTGGGGAACACAATGTATATGACGCGCTGGCCGCTATTGCGGTAGGCCGTTCCTTAGGTGTATCTTCACAGAAAATTGCTAAGGCATTGGGTTCTTTTAAAGGTATGCCGATGCGCCAGGAAATTGTTCCTTTGGTGACTTCGTTGTCCTCAATGACGCCTATAATGCCAATCCTATGTCCATGGCGGAATCGATTAAAGCCTTGGGACAGCTCGACGGTAAACGAAAAATTGCCATGCTCGGTGATATGTTGGAGTTAGGTGAGTTTTCCGAAGAACATCATCGTGAAATCGGTCGTTTACTGGTGGCAGAAGGTTACGATCAAGTATATACTTTTGGTGAGGCCGCAAAATTTATTGCTCGTGAAGCAAAAGCGGCAGGCATTCGCATAGCTAAAATTTGCGACAGCCATTTAGATATGGTTAATGTATATTGTGATGTGCGCGCTAAAGGTGATGTTATTTTGGTTAAAGGCTCCCGTGGCCTTCGTATGGAACGGGTAGTCAATGAATTTGAAGACCGTGAGGCACTTCAATAAACAGTAAGAATTATGATAAGGAAGAACGTAAAGTAAGACCGTAAAGTGCCTTGGCAATGACCGTTAAGCACCTCAGTAAAGACGTTTGTCCGGTTGTGGTAGTTTGTAGCCGAAGTTTTTCAAAAAAACGAGAATTATATTTGCATTACAGCCTTATATGTACTACCATAGATAGCGGCTTTGTTTTTCTATAAAGCTAAAGCAGATAACAACATCTGTAAAACCATGTAAAAATAGTGAGTTAATCGGCTTCATAAAGGCCGTAATGTAAGGAGCGATAGTTCGAATGACCATGCAATTATTATTCGCGTTTATTACTTCCTTGGTAATAACGTTAATACTCGGAAAAATAGGAATACCGTTGTTACGGCAGTTACATGCACAACAAAGCATACGCGAAGACGGACCGCAAGCCCATTTAGCTAAGGCGGGCACCCCGACGATGGGTGGTATTTTCATGCTTTTGGCTATGGTGATAACAGTTCTTGTATTTGCACCGTTTCAAATGGCTACGTGGGTATTGTTGTTTTTGACATTAGGTCATGGCCTGTTGGGCTTCTTAGATGATTTTATTAAGTCCGTAGAAAAAACGTAATTTAGGTCTTACGGCTAAACAGAAATTATTGGGACAGATTATTATGTCTGCCGTATTCTGCTATATTGCAACGGAAGTGATGGTAATTCCTACCACCGTCTGGGTTCCGTTTGTAAATACTACCTTCGATTTAGGCATGATGTACTATGTATTGGTATTTATCATTATTGTGGGGACTACGAATGCGGTTAACTTGACGGACGGCCTTGACGGTTTGGCAGCCGGTACGTCGGCAGCTGCGGCTATTGCTTATACCGTTATCGGTATGCTGGCGTTACAGCCGAGTGTGTCCTTCTTCGGTATTGCTCTTTGCGGTGCCGTACTGGGGTTCTTATATTTCAACTCCAACCCGGCTAAGGTGTTCATGGGTGATACCGGTTCCTTGGCATTGGGCGGTGCCTTTGCGGGCATGGCTATTTTAACTAAAACGGAATTATTGCTCATCATTATCGGCGGCATTTTCGTAATGGAAGCATTGTCCGTTATTATTCAGGTAGTATCCTTTAAAACACGTGGTGTACGCGTTTTCAAAATGAGTCCGATTCATCATCATTTTGAATTGTCCGGTTGGAGTGAGCAAAAAGTGGTAAGCCGTTTTTGGCTTGGCAGTTGCTTGTTTGCCGTATGTGGTTTGTTAATTTATGTAATGCGATAGGTAGGCGTAATCATGGAGTACAAGGGTAAACGAATTTTAGTGTTAGGCGCAGGTCGGAGCGGTATCGGTGCCGCTCATGTGTTGGGATTAATGGGGGCTGCCGTTACTTTAAACGATTATAAAGAAGTTGCGTTTACATCGGCTGAAAAGGCACTATTGGAGGAGGCTCATGTAACCGTTATTACCGGCCGCCAGAATAATGAATTATTGGCGGCTGTTGATCGTATTGTAGTTTCACCGGGGATTGCTCTTACCATTCCTATTTTAGTGGAAGCGGCTAAACGGGACATGGATATTGTAGGCGAAGTGGAAGTGGCCTATGACATTTCCAAAGCACCTATTCTCGCTATTACTGGTACAAATGGCAAAACTACGACTACTACATTATTGGGCGAAGTCATGAAACAAACCGGTCGTCCTGTAATGGTGGGCGGTAATATTGGCGATTCATTGAGTGAAGCAGCCTATGAAATTCCGGCGGATGGTTATTTGGTGGCAGAAGTTTCCAGCTATCAATTGGAAACGGTAAAAACATTTAAACCATTGGGTGCCATCATGTTGAATATTACGCCGGACCACTTACAGCGCCATAAAACCATGGAAGCTTATCAGGCGGCTAAAGAGAATGTTTTTAAGCAACAAACATCGAAGGAGCGAACCGTCCTCAATATGGACGATCCGTTAGTGGCGGGGATGGTACCGCGCGTACCGGGCAAAGTACTTTGCATCAGTCAGGAACATGGTGTGACGGATGGAGCGTATTTTGCGGATAATCAGTTGTTTGCCGTTCGTAATAATGAAGCGGAAGCTGTTATCAGCACGGCGGATATTCATTTGCCGGGCCGACATAATATTGAAAATATTTTGGCAGTCATTGCTTTGGCTTATGATTTAGGTATTACCGCAACACAACTGCATGATGTAATCGCTAATTTTAAGGTCTGTAGAGCATCGTCTGGAACGGGTTACGGGTTATCGATGGAGCTACTTATTTTAATGATTCGAAGGCAACCAATACAGATTCTGCCATTAAAGCATTGGAATCATTTAAGGAGCCCGTTGTTTTGTTGGCCGGTGGCTATGATAAGATGACGGATTTAACCGATTTTATGAACATGGTCAAAAAACATGCCAAAGCGTTAGTCCTCATGGGTGATGCGGCAGCGCGTTTTGAAGAATCCGCTAAAGCGGCCGGTGTTGAAGACATTGTGCGCGTCCGTTCTATGGCCGAAGCGGTAGCGAAAGGTCATGAATTGGCGAAACCGGGTGATGTGGTTTTATTGTCGCCCGCATGCTCCAGTTTTGACTGGTATCATTGTTTTGAAGAACGAGGCGATGATTTTAAAAATGAAGTATATGCATTAGCTGATATGTTGGCTAATAAGAAGGGGTCTTAGTCATGAAGCGTATAATTATTTCAGGAGGTGGCACGGGTGGTCACATTTATCCTGCCATTACCATTTATAAAGAAATAGCCGCTATGACGGAGGCTGAATTCTTATATATCGGGACCGATAAAGGCCTCGAAGCTACCTTGGTGCCTAAAGAGGGAATTCCTTTTAAAACATTGCCGGTAGAAGGTTTAAATCGTAATTTGTCATGGCATGCATTGGTGACCTTGGGCAAAACGCTTAGTTCTTTGTGGCAGGCCGCGCGCATTATTTCGGAGTTTAAACCGGATATTGTAATCGGTACGGGCGGTTATGTGTGCGGTCCGATTTTGTTGGCCGCAGCACTGCGGAATGTGCCGACTCTTATTCAGGAACAAAATACCATCGGCGGTATTACGAATAAAATCCTGAGCCGTTTTGTCGATGTAGTAGCGGTTGGTTTTGAAGATGCAAAAAAAGCATTTCCTAAAGCAAAGCGACTTGTCTATACCGGTAATCCGGTGCGTCCGGAAGTATTGGTGGATACCCGAGCGGAAGGGCGTGAGTTTTTTAACTTAAAAGATGATGAGTTTGCCGTACTTATTGCCGGCGGCTCACGTGGGGCACGCAGTATTAATACAGCCATGATTGAAGTACATGAGTATTTTAAAAACCGTAAGGCATTAAATTGATTCATGTAACCGGGTCCGGTGAGTATGATCGGGTCCTTGAAGCATTGCATATTAAAGACGGTGAGGCCTACAGTGATTCATCAATAATTTTGCCGTATTTGCATGAAATGCCGAAAGCCTTGGCGGCTGCCGATTTAGCTGTATTTCGTGCCGGCGCCGTTGGTCTTGCGGAACTTACGGTGCGAGGCATTCCGTCAATTTTAATTCCGTACCCGTATGCGGCGGAAGATCATCAAACGTATAATGCGCGGGCGTTGGTAAGTGCCGGAGCGGCTCGTATGATTGTGGATAAAATGTTACAAGGTAAAGATTTAATTGGTGAAATCGAATTCTTCATGAACAATCCGCATGAATTGGGGCATATGTCGGCGGCAGCCAAGACGTTGGGTAAACCGGCGGCGGCTCACGATATAGCCCAATTAGCGCTGGAAATTGCAAAGTAAGGAATAAGGAGAGATTGCACCATGTTAAATGGTATTCATAAAATACATCTTATCGGCATTGCCGGCTCAGGTATGCGAGCCATTGCCAACATTTTAATCAGTCAGGGGTTTGAAGTATCCGGTTCCGATATTCAGGAGTCAGCCGTGACAGAGCGTTTCCGTAAAATGGGCGCCACCATTCATATCGGTCACAATGCGGACTATGTAAAAGGGGTTGATGCGGTTGTTCGTTCTACGGCTATTCACGCAGATAATCCGGAACTTATGGCGGCTCACGAATTACAGATTCCTATTTTACATCGCTCCGATATCGTTAAAGCCGTGTTGGATATAACAAAGGGCATTGCCGTCGCCGGTGCGCACGGCAAAACCACGACTACCTCTATGCTGGGGCAGATTTTTGTGGAAGCCGGCCTAGATCCGACGGTTATTATCGGCGGTGAAGTCGATTATTTGGGCGGCAGCAGTCAGTGGGGCCGCGGTGAATACAGCATCGCCGAAGCCGATGAAAGTGACGGTTCGTTTTTAAAATTGAATCCGAAGGCCATCGTTATTACCAATATTGAAAATGACCATATGGACCACTACGGTACGATGGAGCATTTATTGGATGCTTTCTGTGAGTTTGTCGGTAAATTACCTAAGGACGGTAAAGCCGTTGTCTGTGGCGATAATCCGTCGATTCAGAAAGTGATGCCCCGTGTAGATCGTCATTTCGTAACGTATGGTCTCGGCGAAGACAATGATTACAGGGCTCGCAATATTCATTATGAAAAAGGTATTTTGGTTTATGAAGCCATGAAGGGTGATGAAGTGATTGCCACTATTCGCCTTAAAGTGCCGGGTACGCATAATGCGTTAAATTCCTTGGGCGCTTTTGTTATGGCTACGGATTGTGGCATTCCGGCCGACGTAGTTGTGGCCGCATTAGCTAAATTTACAGGTGCTAAACGTCGTTTTGAAACGAAAGGTCATGTTAAGGGCATATGGGTAGTTGATGATTATGCACATCATCCGACAGAAATTGCAGCTACTTTGAGTGCGGCCAAAGCTTTGGAATCACATCGCGTAGTTTGCGTATTCCAACCACATCGTTTTACCCGTACTAATTTATTGTTAAAAGAATTCGGTAAAGCTTTTGTGAATGCGGACGTATTATTTATTACCGATATTTACAGTGCCGGTGAAGATCCGATTGCCGGTATTGACGGCCATTCCATCCCGGATATGGTGAAAGCTACTACCGGTCAGGATGTTCATTATATTGCGGACGTAAATGATGTGCCGCAAACGGTAAAACAAATTTTACAACCTGATGATTTGGTAATTACTATGGGCGCCGGCAGCATTAGTCAATACGGACCTAAATTATTGGCAGCATTGGAAGAGGAATAATCATGAAAAATAAAAAATTGTCGTATTAATGGGTGGTCCTTCTAAAGAAGCAGAGGTATCTCGTCGAACCGGTGCAGCTATTGCGGAAGCGTTATGTAGTTTAGGGTATGATGCTCAAACTTTGGAATTGGTACCGGAACAATTGTTAGCCGATATTAAAGCATTAGGCGGCGAAATCGTATTCAATGCATTGCACGGCAAGTTCGGTGAAGACGGAGCGCTTCAAGGCTTACTTGAAATGGCCGGCATTCCGTATACCGGTTCCGGTGTTATGGCGCAAGCCGTAGGCATGAATAAAAAAATCAGTAAAGATGTGTTTGTAGGCGCCGGTATCCCGACGGCTGCAGCAAAATCTTATAATGCAGCAGCACAAAATGAAGCTGATATTGTTGCAGATATTAAAGCTAACTTTACATTACCGGTTGTTTTGAAACCGGCTACCCAAGGTTCCAGCATAGGCGTAACTATTGTACGTGACGATAGCGAACTTACGGCAGGTGTAAAAGAAGCGCTCGTATATGATAATATTTTGGTGGTAGAACAGTATTTGGACGGTCATGAATTTACAGTTCCCGTATTGGAAGGCAAAGCCTTACCGGTTATCGAAATCAGACCACATTCCGGTGAATATGATTACACTTCAAAATATACGACCGGCGCTACCGATTATTTGGTACCGGCTCCGATTGATGAAGCATTAACTAAAAAACTACAGGCTATCGGTGAAACTGTATATCGTGAATTACAATGCTCCGGCGTAATTCGCATCGACTTCATGACCAATAAGGCAGGGGAAGCGTTTGTGTTGGAATATAATACGATTCCGGGCATGACGGCGACCTCCTTGGTACCAAAATCCGCTAAAGCTATGGGGATGGATTTCCCTACCTTATGTGAAAAAATTCTGCTCACCGCCGGTTTAGGTAAGTTTTAAGTAAACTGGAGATACTGAGATGAATAGAGATAATCGGCCATATTCCGGTCCGGTGGAGGCAGTAAAACCAAATCCAACGGCCACATTCGGACCGCCCGGTGAACAATCATCGGGGGGCTATTCTTCGCCGAATTACCATGGGGAGCAACAATCGGTACATTCGCCAAGGAACCACAGTGGGGCGAATCGACCTTTATATGATTTTGATGGTGCCTATTCATCACCGGACGGTAATGGTGAAAACGGGTATTATCGCGATGGTGGCGAACCGCCGGAGCCACCGAAACATCCTCATGCATGGCGTCGTCGCGTTGTTTTAATCGGCGGTGGCTTATTATTACTATGGTTGCTTTTATTTATTTTGCCGATTCCGTTTGGCACAATAACAGTGACGGGTAGTAAAAATGTAACTGTATCAGATGTGATGGCGGCCGGTAATATACGGTATCCGATTAACCTGTTGCAGATTAATGCCGGCCAATTAGAAGAACGGTTGCAGCATGATTTGCGGGTAGACTCAGTTAAAGTAACGTATGTATTGCCGCTTACTTTACAAGTGAATGTAACAGAACGTCGGCCGGCGGCGGTAGTGGCGACGCAGTTCGGTTTTGCCACCTTGGATGCGAAAGGTCAAGTTATTAATATTGGCCCGGCCATCGAAGATACGTCAGCTACGATTATCTCCGGTATCAAACTGGGCAATGTATTATTAGGTGATACAATTGATACGCCGGTCATTAAAGGGGCTTTGTCGTATTTGAACTCATTAAGCGATGAAGGTCGTAAAGAGATTGCCGAAATTAATGTAGGTGATGTTAATCAGTTAATTGCTTATACGGTAGATGGATTGCCGCTTCATTTAGGCGATACATCGGATATGGATAAAAAAGGGCCTTTATCTGAAAATATGCTGCGTGATGTGAAGGCTCGCGGTGTGGCAGCACAATATTTGGATGTCAATGTAAAGGCGCCGTTTATTAAGACGCCTTAAGGGAATAATGGAAGAGGAAGCATGTTAAAGCAAGGTCGTTGGGCAATAGCGGCTGTAAGCATGTTGCTGGGGATTATGTTGGTTGGTCAATATAAAATGACGCAAAGCATAGCGGAAAGCAATATTCATTTGCAGCGAACAGGAGATTTAGCACGTGAACTGACCGCGGCAGAAAAAGAACGTGATGAGCTGCGGCAACAATTAGAAAAAAACAAAAAGGTGATGCGTCGGCCAGTGTGGTCAGCGACATCAATTTATTGAAGCAACGTTCCGGCCTTACAGATGTGACCGGACCCGGTGTGATAATCACTATTAATGACAGTAAAATACCGGTAAAAGACAATGAGAACCCGAACCTATACTTAATTCATGACGAAGACCTTTTGCGTGTTCTGAATGAATTACGAGCCGGTGGGGCAGAGGCCATTGCGGTTAACGACCAGCGGTTAACCGGCACATCGGAAGTTCGCTGTGCGGGACCGACGGTCATGGTTAACGGTAAGGTGTTTGGACCGCCCTTTGTAATTAAGGCAATCGGGGATCCGAAGACTTTATCCGCAGCGCTCACCATGCGTGGCGGTGTGGTTGAGTCTTTGAAGTATTGGGGCATTGAACTGAAGATTCAGGAAGTAGATCAGATGATTGTGCCAGCTTTTAACGGTACTTTTAAAGAAGAACATTTAAAGGTAGTCAAGCAAGGAGGCGATAAAAATAATGATGTACTTATTTATCGTCGGAGGCTTGGTAGTGGGTATTATTATCGGTGTAATGTCACCGCTTGAAATCCCGCCGGTGTATGCCAAGTATACATCGGTAGCTTTGTTGGCCGCTTTGGACAGTGTATTTGGTGGCACTCGTGCCGCTTTGGAACGAATATTTAATTTGTCGATATTTCTGACCGGGTTCTTTTCCAATTCACTATTGGCCGCACTCTTGGTATTCCTGGAAAATTTTGTGGGCATTGACCTTTATTATGTAGCACTCATCAGCTTTGGTTTGCGTTTATTTCAAAATACCGCAGCCATTCGACGTTTGCTTTTGTCAAGACGCACAAAATAAGGTATACTTTATTGTAAAAGAGTAGAAAAAATAAAAAAAACTAGTAGTAAAATGAAATGAAACTAGTTATAATAGTATTGAACATAATCATGTTGTTTGAAATAAAGGGCATATAAATTTTACGGGCAACAGGAGGAGGACGTAAATGTCGGAATTCGCAAATATTAAAGTTATTGGTGTTGGTGGCGGCGGAAGTAACGCCGTAAATCGTATGATTGACAGTGGTCTTCAAGGTGTAGATTCCTTGTAGCTAATACAGGAAACACAAGCTTTGGATAATTCTAAAGCAGATATAAAAATTCAATTAGGTGAAAAATTGACTAAAGGTCTTGGCGCCGGTGCTAACCCTCAGGTTGGCGAAGAAGCAGCCCAAGAAAGTCGTGAAGAAATTACAAAAGCCCTTTCAGGTTCCGACATGGTCTTTGTAACCGCAGGCATGGGTGGCGGTACCGGTACCGGTGCGGCTCCTATCGTAGCTGAATGTGCACGTGAAATGGGCGCCTTAACTGTTGGCGTAGTAACTAAACCGTTCACATTTGAAGGTAAACGTCGTAAAAACCAGGCTGATAAAGGTATTGAAATGCTTACCAGCAAAGTGGATACCATTATCGTAATTCCTAATGATAAATTATTACAAGTTGTTGATAAGAAAACTCCTTTGAACGAAGCTTTCCGTACAGCTGATGACGTGCTTCGTCAAGGTATCAAGGGGATTTCCGATTTGATTACCGTACCTGGTCTTATTAACCTTGACTTCGCTGACGTTAAAACTATCATGACTAACCAAGGCGAAGCTCTTATGGGTATCGGTATTGGCGAAGGTGAAAACCGCGCTGTTGACGCTGCCAAAATGGCCATTAACAGCCCATTGTTGGAAACTTCCATCGAAGGTGCCAAAGGCATTCTCTTGAATATTACCGGTAGCGGTGATTTGAGCTTGTTCGAAATCAACGAAGCGGCTGAAATCATTTCCGAAGCAGCGGATCCTGAAGCTAATATTATCTTCGGTTCCGTTATAGATGAAAACTTAGGAGATCGTGTACAGATTACTGTTGTAGCTACGGGCTTCGGCGCACAACCTAAAACAGGTGCTGTCAAATCTCCATTCGGTGTAGGCCCTGAAATCCCTACATTTATGAAACGCTAAGTTGGTTGCTAAGCGTGTATGTGTGTACAGAGGAGGTAATTCTATGAACAAGAAAGTGTTAGTTGCTACTTTAGCTGCTACAATGTTAACAGGTGCTGCCTTCGCAGCTGCTGTGCCTGTAACAGACATTAACGAAGGTGACAGCAAGATTGGTGTTGAATACAGCTTCTCCCAGAGTGTAACCGGTGAAAGCGGTCATGCTGACGGTTTCGGCGTTAACTTACAGACCGGTTTAACTGACAAATGGGCTTTGCAGTATTCCTTTAACAAAATTAATCTTGATGACCGTAGCGACATTAAAGATCATCAATTAAATGCAGTTTATGATTTCCATCCTAATTTCAATGCTTATGTTGGCGGTACTTACATTAAAGCTGCCGGCGATCATGAAACAGGTTTACAAGCCGGTGTAATCGGTCATATGCCATTGACAGATCGTATCGACGGCTTTGCTAAAGTAGGTTTCGGTAACGATATTAAACGTACATTCCAAGTTGGTGCTACTTATGCATTGAATCCTGAATTCGATCTCAGCGTATACTATCAATACGATAAATACAGTGTAGATGATGCTAACGTAACGGCTAAAGGCTTCCATGCCGGTATCGGTTACAACTTCTAATTGTTGCACTGATGTCTTACAGATAATGTAAGGACTGAGAAAGAATTTGTGTCACATACTTTGTGAACACGCTTTAAGCAATTTAAACCGTGAATATTTATCCTTTTGGGTAATATTCACGGTTTTTGTATGCAAAAATTGAAAAAAGATGCCTCGTTTATGCTCTAAAGTAAACGTTAACTTGCGTCTTAAACATGATTTATGCATAGCCTATATTGTATACAATATTCTTTTCTAAAAACAGCATATTTTTGTCATTTTTCAACGTCTTGCTCTTGTAAGTGGCTTTTTTTCCGTCTATTATTAAGTAAGGAATTGATTAATATCAGATGGGATGGTGTCGGTTATGACTATGAGTATGGCAGCAACACACGACAAGGGGAAAAAAAGCAAAGGACAATATTTTTGTCATGAATGCACGGGCGCAAGAAGATGCCAAAATTAATGGCAAAGAAAATGTGCTTAACGGTACCTTGGGCTCCATTATGGACGAAGAAGGCAATATTGTCTTTTTGAAAGCAGTAGAAAAAGAATATTTAAACTTGCCGCGTAATGAATATGTGGCATATGCACCGATTGCAGGTTTACCTGAATTCTTGGAAGCCGCTAAAAGCGAATGTTTTGGCGAATCCAGACCGGATGCTTTAATAGAAGCTGTGGCCACGGCCGGTGGTACAGGCGGGATTCATCATTTAGTACACAATTATACAAATCCTGAAGATATCGTCTTGACCGCCGATTGGTATTGGGGCGCGTATGAACAAATTTGCGGTGATAATCATCGCCACTTGGAAACCTATCCTTTATTCGATGCGGAATTGAAGTTTAACTTTGAAGGTTTCAAGGCTAAAGTATTGGAAGTAGCGGCTAAACAGGAAAACGTAGTGACTATCTTCAACTCACCGGGGAATAACCCGACCGGTTTCAGCTTAACCGATGAAGATTGGGATAAAGTTATTGCCTTTGCTAAAGAATTAATCGGCAATGGTAAAAATAAATTTATCATCGCTTGTGACGTAGCTTATATCGATTATTCCGGTGAAAAGCAGACCGTTCGCCGTTTCTTCAAAAAATTCAGTCAATTGCCAAAAGAAATTTTGGTAGTAGCATGTTACAGCTTATCTAAAGGTTTCACCATGTATGGTCAACGCGTAGGGGCTATGATTGGTATTACCGCCGATGCTGATGTTGCTGCTGAATTTAAGGAAATTAATGCGTTAACATCGCGTGCTACTTGGTCTAATATTTGCCGTCCTGCTATGCGGACCATGGCCAATATTGTTATGGATCCGGCTAAGTTGGCAGCTCATGAAGCGGAACGTGCCGAATACTGTGAACTTGTTCAAGAACGTGCTCACATTTTTACTGAGGAAGCTAAAGAATTAGGCTTGCCATGCTTGCCATATTGCGGCGGTTTCTTCTTAACCATTCCGACCGAACATGCTAAAGAAGTCGTGGAAGAACTTACTAAAGAACATGTGTATGTTATTGCTTTGAAACATGGCGTTCGTATTGCCGCTTGCAGCATTCCTAAAAAACAAATGCGCGGCTTAGCGAAGATTGTATATGACGTAATGCACCGCTTAGGTCATTTATAAAATGTAAAAAATGGGGCTGTAACGAAATACACCCCTAAAAACAAGAATGCGGTTTGAAGATACGAAAGTGTCTTCAAGCCGCATTCTTGCTATATTTGTATAAGAAAAAAGGCCCCGAAGGGCCTTCTTTGTTGGTATAATTAATTTATGAACAGAAACCATATCCAACAAGGCAATTATACTAAACTTTCTGGCTTTCGCCAAGTAGTTTTATCATTGGATTATGGCTTTCAGATCGGACCAAAAGAACCGGTGAGATTACTGGATGCTGTATTGGAGGAACTGGACTATACAAGGTTGCAGCATTTATATTCTTCAAAAGGAAGAAAATCTTTAGTACCTCCCCATCTTTTGTTTAAAGTCTATGTGTTAGCTATGACCGAAGGCATTGTATCTGTTCGCAAAATTGCTGAGCAATGCACTAAAAATATCCATTACATGTGGCTCTTACAGGGCTATCCGACTCCGTCTCATATGGTATTTCATCGATTCTTTCAACGCTTAACTGTTGATGTACTTAGAGATTTGTTATCTCAATTTATTCAAGCATTAAGTGAATTTGACAGCTTAGATTTTTCTGAAGTATTCATCGACGGAACTAAATGGGAAGCCTATGCAAATAAATACACCTTTGTGTGGAAAAAGGCAATTCTTAAGCACTATGCTAAGTTACCGGATAAATTGTTAGTTCTTCAATATGAAATACAAAATCTTTTGGACATAGACGTCTCAGATATGACTGAAGATGAACTATTGGTTTTGCTGGAGCAATCCATACGCGAAAAGCAAATTGAGTTTGTACACGGTACCGGTAAACGAAAACATCCATTGCAAAGAGCTTTTGAATCCTGTTTAGCCTTGCGTGACAAGCGAAATGAATATGATGAAAAGTTAGCTATTCTAGGCTCTCGCAACAGTTACTCTAAAACTGATCATGATGCTACGTTTATGCGACTAAAAGAAGATCATATGTTAAACGGCCAATTAAAACCGGCCTACAATGTTCAACTAGCTGTTCATAGTGAATATATTATGGGCGTTGGCGTATTTCCAAATCCTACAGATACGAACACCTTAATTCCATTTATGCAACAATTAGAAGGACAATACAAACAACACTTTCAATATGTGGTAGCTGATGCCGGTTATGACAGCAACGAAAATCTGGCATGGTTATGGGCTCATGATTACAAAACTTGTATTAAACCAAGTACATATGAATTGAGTAAAACGAAAAAGTATAAGAAAGATATTGGTCGAGCGGATAACATGGTATATGATGAGGCGACCGATACATTTACTTGTGCCAAAGGCCGTACATTACGATTCCAATACATACGCAGAAACAAAAGTAAGACCGGTTTCATTAAGCAAAACCGAGTATACCGGTGTGAAAACTGCAATTATTGTGGCTTACGTAAGGAATGCCAAAAACTTAAGTTCGGAAAACTTCCTAAGGGGAATAAGACGATATATATTGCTACTGATTACCGCGAATTATTAGCCAAAAACAAGGCTGTATTTGATAGTGACTATGGCTTACAACTTCGAGTAAACCGTTCTATTCAGGTGGAAGGTGCTTTTGGCATAACAAAAGAAGATTTTGAATACACCAGGTTCAGGCACCGAGGCAAAGTTAACGTAGAAAAAGATTTATTACTATTAGCTTTTGGATACAATTTACTGAAGCTGCATAACCGAATACAGAAGAAGCGATTAGGTCAACGGTTGTTCGAAACTAATTCTGCTGCGTAATTAAAATCCAAAAAACTAAAGGCTTATTTAAGTGCGCTTAAAAACAAAAAAACAGGATATTTTCAGAACTGTTAATTTTGGAAATATCCTTGTTTTAATTGAAAAGGGAGCTGTAACTGAAATGTGAAGTTAAAAAACTCAATTTCGTTACAGTCCCCTTTCTTTTTATACTCACTATAAGTCTTTTAGTTAAAACTTAAGTTTTACGACAAAACCTACAGTAAGTGATTTCTATTCAATTATTATTTGCTAGCCAACTGGTTCAAGATTTCTTGAATCTGTGCACGCAATTCTTGGTTTTCTTGTTCCTGTTTTGCTACACGGCTATTCAAGTTTTCAATTGTAGAAGCCTGGTTGGACACAACTTCGGCTAACGCAGATTTGGAGTAATTAGAGTACTCATTGCTGCTACCGAATTTAATGCTTACGCCGGCGTTGAACATGTTTTCACCGCCACCCATGCTGGTACCAACGGAGAACATTACATCGTTAGACGGACGATAGAACGCACCTAACGCTACAGCATTAGCACCTTTGTAGTTACCGTAACCGGCTGCGAAGTCCCATTTTGCACTTGGATCGAAGTCCTGTGGATGCAAGGCTGCTAAAGCGGCTGCACCGGCACCTACACGATCAAGACGGTTGTCTAATTTGCTTACTTGGTTGCTCAAGTTGGAAACACCACCGTTGAGGTTAGTGATGCTGTCATTGATGGAACTAATGCTTTCGCTGTTAGCCTGTACTTGGTTATCCAAAGCAGTTAAGTTCTGAGCTGCTGTGTTGTCTTTCTTGATGAAAGCACCCTCAGCAGATACACGAGTTTCACCTTGAATTTCTTGACGAAGCTGACTTACGTTAACAGCATCGTTATCTTTCACACCGGCTTTCACATCATGAATGATATTGTTGCCCATGCTAATGTTGTCACCTTTGATAACAACAGTATCTTTACCGTCAGCACCTTTAATAGTTAAACCGTTAGTAGATACGCTGTTTAAACCGGTTAATTCTTTGTTAAGAGCTACTTCTAATTTAGGGACTGTAGTTCCGTTGACAGTCACTTCGCTCGCAGTTGTAGTAATATTGTCACCACCAACTACATTGAATGCAGCACCCGGAGTAACATTAGCATTACCACTATCACCACCTACAGCGATTGGGTTAATATCTACGCCGATCTGTACCGGATTACCGGCGTTAGGATAGCTTGGAGTTGTTGGCTCGGTTAGAGTTGTAGGATCCGTTGGATCTGTTGGGTTAGTTGGGTTTTCACCAGTACTTGGGCTCGGTGTAATAGTTACCGTGTTAGAAGGATTTTCTACACCGGCCACATTTAAACCGATAGTGAATTTATTACCGTCACGATTTACAGTGATACCATCAGCAGCTTCAATATTAATATCTTTAAGAGCAGCTTTCAACTGTGCCACGTTAACCGCATCAGTATCTAAGTAACCGCCGGCTACGTTCATAATACGACGAGTATTGGCAAGGTACGTAGTACTTGTATTGCCGGCAGTTACCGTGTATTGAATGTTACCTACGGATACGGCACCATGACTTAAGTCATAGTCTTCACCAGTCAAGTAAGCTGCTTCTGTCAAAGACGAATCAGGAAGGACTGCAGAGTTATGACCGATAGCTACCGAGTTATTGAGTTGAGCACGTGCACTTGAACCAAGAGCAACAGAGTTGTTAACACCTTGTAAACGAGTGTTATTACCTAAGGCAATGTTATTAGCACCGGCAACACGAGAGAAGTAACCAATAGCCGTCGATTCTTCACCATGGGATTCTGCATAATGGCCAATCGCCAAGGCATTATTGGAAGATGTACGAGCCTGCTGACCCATAGCTACAGAATAGTGACCTTGTGCAATAGCAGCAAGACCTACTGCGATTGTATTAGAATCATGTGCTTCGGCAACACCACCGATAGCCAATGTTTGGAAACCATAAGATTTAGCACCCATGCCAAGTGCAATGGAGTTTTCATAAATTTTTTCAGGGTTCAGTAGAAGTTCTATCATTAGTCGTAACCGGATAGTAATCTTCACTGAGTTCATAATTTACAGTACCATCAATAGGACTTACAGATGTTTTATTATCCACCGGCTCCGTCGTAACAGTTGTAGAAGTAACAACAGAAGGATGATCAGCATTAATGGCACCTACATAGGATTTATAACCCATTGCGATAGCGTTATGTGCACCTACTGCAGTCTCACCACTTACACCAATTACCGTAGATTGCGTGCCGTTGGCTAATGCATTCTGACCCATAGCCATGCTCAACTTTCTATTTGCAAAAGCCTTGTTCCCCATAGCAAAGAGTCATCACCAGCAGCATTAGACATAGAACCTAATGCAACCGCTCTTGTACCTGAGCTATTAGCAGCATAGCCAAGCGAGAGCGAAGAATTTCCATCTGCTTTAGCACTATAACCTAAAGCTGTCGCAAACGCTTGAGACGCTCTTGACTGGCTACCAACTGCGGTCGTAGCACCGGCTGTAGCTTGAGCTGCCAGCATGCTACCTTTGTGAAAGCAGTGCCATTACCTGGAGCACTAATCG
>ENA-OQJC01000220-OQJC01000220.1-human-gut-metagenome-genome-assembly--contig:-NODE-220-length-17978-cov-3.681699_pt1 | contig 17978 bp, 21 predicted proteins | sample MGYA00242600_ERZ504766 | MGnify/ENA primary metagenome ERZ504766 (study PRJEB26092, sample SAMD00036364) | human gut metagenome | host: Homo sapiens | study: EMG produced TPA metagenomics assembly of...
TACTTCAAAACGTTTTGATCTCATATGTCAAGCTTCCTTTCTATCGAAGTTAAATGTAAGAAGGAGCATCATTTTTAGGTTCGCTACCTAAAGTGCCTAATAATTCTTTACCGATTTCGCGAGCTGTAATAACAGCCTGACGAACTGCACCGGAATCACCGGAGATCTGTAAAATTACTTCGTTGGAGAAGCTTGTGCCGTTTGCAGGAGATGCATAGCCGATAACGTCTACGTTAGCTGCTTTTACAGCCACATCAGCCATTACCACGCCGATAGCTGCCGGAGCACCTACGATAAGGCCGAATGCTTTGCCTTCAGGAGCGCCGAATGCGGTGTTAATAGCATGGCTTGCGCGAGCTGTATATTGTAATTCGATGTGGCCTGCTTCATTAGCGTATACGTCGCCGAAAGTACGTTCAACTTCTTTAAGCGTTACTTCAACGGCACGTTTTACGTCGGAAACGTCGTCGCCACCGAATACGATTAAGGAACCGTGACCGGCGCCGCCTTTAGTGTCGCGCGCGAGTTCGATGCTTACGATTTCAGTGTTGGTAGCTTTTACGGCTTCATCAGCGGCCATAATGTGAGGGCCGGCACCGGTACGAGCACCTACAACACCGATTGAACGATATTTTTTTGTTAATTTCATGGCATCCAATACTTGTTGATCCACGTTAGCGATTACTAAACCGATAGTATCACCAAATTTTGCTGTGCCAATGAATTCTGTTAAACTGCAACTGTTCGCCATAATTTGTTCCGCTCCTTTGCTTTCACTTTGATTCGGGGTGGCTGCCGATAAGTTATCGGCTTTTTGTAAAACGCGTTTCAAAATCTCATCAACCATTTGATCCGTATTACTCATTAAGCTTCACCTTTTTCCTTTAAGATAACGCTTTCCACATCTTTGTGAGGCCGTGGAATTACATGCGTCGAGACAACTTGCCCTACTCGTTCGGCAGCTGCTGCACCGGCATCGACAGATGCTTTTACGGCACCTACATCGCCTCGTACCATAACGGTTACGAGACCGGAACCAATTTTTTCAGTTCCCACGAGGGCTACATTGGCGGCCTTTACCATGGCATCGGCGGCTTCAATAGCACCGACTAAGCCTTTAGTTTCAACCATACCTAGTGCTTCTTGCGACATACAATTCATCTCCTATCTTGGGCGCACATAAAACAAAAATAAAATTCAAATATTCACCACATTTTGCGGTTTTCTGTATACGCTAATTATACAAAATACTAGTATTCCATTTTTTAACACATTTTTACGAATTTTGATTTTTTTGTTCTACTTTTAACAATTTTTTTGTTATAATTGGTATAACGATTAATCATAAAACCTCAGTAAGTTCTGTGTTTATCATGTGTTTTAGTTATTTGTTGTATTACTATTTTTAATCCTTTTGTTTTGTACGCCCATACAAACAGAAAAGAGAGAGGGGTGGCAACGATGCCAACCGGTAATTTTAAGACAGAAACAACCATGATTAATGAGATCATGCGTGATTTTACAAACATTACGGAATTAGCAGCCGTATATGTAGATTTGCGCGGTCGTGTGCTTTCGTGCAAATACAACTTCAGTAATTTTTGCAAGTATATTCGCAGTCATCCTACATTGTCGCGTCTTTGCGCCTATTGCGACGCCTATGGCGGCCTCGAAGCATCCAAAGGACATTGCCCGTCTGCTTATCGCTGTCATGCAGGCATTGTAGACTTTTCTGTGCCCGTAATTCATGAAGGTCATTTACTGGGCTTTATTTGTGCCGGTCAAACAGCCGTAACGGATCCGCAGTTGCCACAAATTGCAGCACGCAGTGATTGGCAAAACGACACAACGGCCAAAATGTATTACCGTCAATTGCCCATTTATTCTACGGAAGAAATAAATAGTGCCTCTAAAGTATTGAACCTTATGGCCGGCCATTATTTCCCGGACATATTAAACCGCAGTCTTGATATTCCTGAATTACAAAGCAGTAAATCCGATGTACAGCATCATATGAAAACGTCGTATCGTCCGGAAATAAAAAGGGCTCTTGTTTATATCGACAAGCATTTAAACAACAACCCTTCACTACGGGATATTGCCTCCCACGTTTACTTAAGTGAATCCTATTTGTCCAAAATCTTTAAACAAGAAACGGGCATGTCCCTCGTGCAATATATTAATGAACGCAAATTGGAACAGGCCAAATTGATGCTTCGCGGTTCTGACTCATCTATCGAATCCATTGCTCGTAATCTGGGCTATAATCGAACCAGCTACTTCTGCAAGGTTTTCAAAGAAGCTACTTCGGAAACACCGCATTCCTATCGTCGTAAATACAGATTTTAAAAAATAGCTTTATAGCCAAAAGATTTTGCAAGAATTTCTAAACGTTCTTAGCAAAATATATCCGCAAATATGAAAGCAGTATTTAACTCACAATTGAATTAAATACTGCTTTTTTGCTAACTATAAATCATTATTCAATTTTTAATTTGTGGAGGCCCCCATGATTAATAAAGAACGCCTATTAGTCACATCTCAACGCCATGCAAACCATAAGCACCATCGAAGGTGTGCCGGGAATCAATCGCATTGCCTTTACTGATGAGGATTGGCAGGGACGGAACTATCTCATAAAACAGCTGAAAGAGCTTGGTCTAAGCTTACGCATCGATGACTTCGGCAATGTCATCGGCCGTTACGAAGGTCATAATCCCGACGCCCCGGCCATCATGATGGGGTCCCATACCGACAGCGTGCCCCAAGGCGGTAACTACGACGGTCTTGCCGGTATCGTGGCCGCCCTGGAAGTTATCACCGATTTAAAAGAATCAAAAGAATGCCGGAGCATCCGCTTGATATTGTCCTCTTCATGTGCGAAGAATCAAGCCGCTTTGGCAGTGCCACTTTGGGAAGCCAGGCTATGCGCGGTCAATTGAGTCTCGATCGTTTGCAAACATTGCGCGATAAAAAGGGACTCAGTCTCTATGAAGTACTCAAAGAACGCGGCTTTAATCCGGATACCCTTCCTCATGCAAAATTTCGACGCCCCTAAAAGCCTTTTTAAGAACTTCATATCGAACAAGGCATTGTTCTACGAAAAAACAACCACACCATAGGTATCGTAACCGGTATCGCTGCACCCACACGCTATAAGGTGCATATTCACGGCACCGCCGGTCATAGCGGAGCCACGCCTATGAATCACCGCCACGACGGTCTGTGTACAGCCGCCGAAATCATCCTTGCTGCCGAACGGATTGCTCAAAACAGCGAACCTATTCCGGTCGTAGCTACCGTCGGTGTTATCGAAGCCACGCCAGGTGTCATGAACGTCATCCCCGGCGAAGTAACCTTAGGTCTCGACATTCGCAGCATTTCCGCCGAAGCCAAAACGCGCGCTACCCAAGACATTCTGCACGCCATTTCACAAGTCGGCGCCCAACGCGAGATTCCTATCGACACCACGCTAATCGCCGATGAAATCCCGCTCATGGTCAAAGACTCTATGATTAAAGCCATGGAAACGGTGGCTCAAGCTAAACAGTACAATTATATGACCCTCTCCAGCGGTGCCGGCCACGATGCCATGAACTGGGGTGATTACACCGATGTAGGCATGATTTTCATTCCTTGTCGCGCCGGCGTAAGCCACAACCCGGCCGAAGCTATCGACATTCAGGATTTAGTAACCGGTACAAAATATTTGAAAGACCTTATCCTCTATTTAGACCAACAGTAATATACAAAATTTTCTATACATTTATACATTTTGTAGAGTATATAAAAATGTCCTTATATACTCTACTTTTGTTTATTTTATTGTGTTTTTAAGGTAACTACATTTGTTTTTATGTGTATAATTAGTTATATTTTATGCACAAATAAACAACATATAGAATTTATAATATAATATATTTTATAAGAACTAAGGCACGAATTCTAATATATATCGGCTTAAATGCATTCTCATGATTTTTGTATACATAGAAGTTTACTGAAATTTTATTGTATTTTTACGCAATCACATAGTATAATATTATCAAGTTGAAATATTTATTAAATGAAGGGCTTTTTCACTCGTAAAACTCTCCTTCCGTACTCATCATTTTCCAGTTTCATAATACCGGATGCCATCATTATTCCAATTAATTCAACTACTACGGTTACCCACCTGTATTATGAAGCCCCTTTTAATAAGGGAGTCAGCTTGCTTAAAGGAGGCGTTGTTTATGGGCGCAGAAGTCTTGACAGTCAAAATCAGTAGCGTACAAGCGGTCGCACTCGCATTTGTGACGTATTTCATCGGTTTATGGATTAAAAACCGAGTTCCCGTATTTCAAAAACTCAGCTTACCGGCTGCGGTAATCGGTGGTCTACCGTTCGCTTTTATCCTTTCCGGTTTGCGTGTATACGGAATTCTACAAGTAGATTTTGACAACACCTTATCTACCGTAGCCCTCTTAGTATTCTTTACCACCATCGGTATGATGGCCAGCTTAAAACTCATCAAATACGGTGGCTTAGCTCTCATCTTATACTTAATTGTATCTTCCATTCTCGGTTTTGTTCAGAACCTCTTGGGTATGTCCATTGCCGGTGCCATGGGCATTGACTTCCACTACGGCATCTTGGCCGGTGCTGTTTCCCTCATGGGTGGTCTCGGTACCTCGGCAGCCTTCGGTCCATATTTTGAAACCACTTACGGTATTCCGGGTGCCACAACCGTTGCCATCACAGCAGCAACCTTCGGGATGGTAGTAGCCCTCGTACTCGGTGGACCTTTCGGCGAATTCTTAATCAAACACTACAAAATTAAAACACCGGGTACACAACATATCGATCCGGCCACAACGCCAAATGCAACTAAAAATATTCCGGCAGCCGATACTGATAATCCGGCAGCAGCTCAATTGGAACCGCATGTATTCGATATGTCTATTCTTGAAGAAGAAGAAACAACCGACGTAAACGGCGTATTAAAAGCAGCCGGCTTCGTATTCGTAGCCGTAGGTCTCGGTGCCGTACTTAGTGCGTACCTCAACACCATCATTACCTTACCTGCTTACATCGGTGCCATGCTCGTAGCAGCTGTTATCCGTAACATCGGCGATTTCTCCGGTATGTATCGTGTACAAGGCGGCGGCCTCAATGTAGTATCCGAAGTAGCCTTAACAGTTTACGTTACCATGGCTATCAACAGCTTGAAACTCTACGAATTGATTCACTTGGCTTTACCGCTCGTAGTCATCCTCCTTGCTCAGACACTTCTCATGATTGTCTTCGCATGGCTCGGTTACTTCTTGCTCTTTGGTAAAAACTACGACGGCGTTATGCTCGGCGTAGGCGGTATCGGTTTTGCCATGGGTGCTACTGCCAACGGTCTTGCCAACATGCAGTCCTTGGCTGAAAAATACGGTCCGTCCCCTAAAGCTTGGCTCATCGTATCACTCGTTGGTGCCTTCTTGATTGACTTCGTCAATGCCATTATTATTACGTGGATGGGGACTTGGTAAGAACGGCATAAGGTTCGTCCTTAAGCTCCTGATGGGCTCTACATCAGAGCTAAAAACAGCATAAACTTATAAAGAATGGAGAGGCTCCACATCTAAGGCTTGGTTTTTGCAAGCAAAAAAGACCCTTAGATGTGGACCTCTCCATTTCTTCTTCCCAGAGTACTTTATGTCTGTTTTTAGCGACGTAGAGCACTCCATCAGGGGCTTTGCGCAAAGAACTTTATGGCCGTTCTTACCGGCGGAGGAGGATAGAGGGGAGGTTTCTGCAACGCAGAAACCTCCCCTCTTCTCCCTCTCCCCGTTATAAAACGGCGAGAGGTTTTCTGCGAAAAGAAGGCCGTGATACAATTTCTGAGAGTCTTTTTGCTGCGCAAAACCAAGCCTTAGAAATTGCATCACGGCCTTCGCAAAAAAGCTCGCGTGTTTTACTTAACTAATAAAATTACTATCGGCAATGTAACGGCCGACAGCACGGTGGTGGCGACGACTAGTTGGGTGGCGTATTCAGTTTCGGTACGAAGTACGCCCGCAATGAGTGCTGTGGTTACGCCGGCCGGCACAGCCGCGGAGATAACGAGGACTTGCATAACGAGTTCCGAAACGGGGCCGGCTATGAGTTCATAGGGCCAAATAACGAGCCAAGCCATTAATGGTCCCACAATCAAACGGACCGCGCTACCCCACATAACGTCGCGATTAAAGAAGTTGAACGGGGTTCTGGCCAGTTGTACGCCCAAAGTAAAGAGGGCCACCATGACGAGAGCGTTACTCACATTGGTAAGGACGGGCCAAAAGAATGTTTGATCCACGGGAATTTTACCGAAATTACAAATTAAAGCCAAGGCTACGGCGTAAATAATCGGCATTTTAAAAACTAATTTGACCGCATCAGTGCTACTCATTTTGCCCTGTCCCGCAAAATAAAAGCCAAGGCTGTTGGTCACGATGTTTTGCCAAACAAAGACAACGATTTGAATGGCGATAGCCGCCTGCAGCCATATAGGCGAGCCGTCTTAGTAAAAACGGTTCATTGGAGTAGATAAATACAATAAGCGGCACACCAATGTTACCGCAGTTATTAAAGAGTACCGCATTGCGGAAGATACCGTCTTTTTTTCATGGGACAGGCCCAACTATTTTTTTACAAAAACCAAACTGGCCAGCCAGGTGGCCGCAAAACCAATCACCGTGAGCCACACTACTTGGGCACTTTCAGCGGTCACGTTGTAACTGTATGTATTCGTAAACAAAAATGCCGGCGCCACCACATAGAAGTTCATTTTACTGAGTGTATCAAGGTCCATGTGGAATTTTTTATCCATAAAATAGCCGATGAGGACCAATAATAATATAGGCAGAACCGTCGTCAGGAAAATATGCAAAATCATTTATTACTTGGCACCCCACACTAAATTATACAGCGATTCGCCGATAGTGCCTGCCTGAATGGCGGCCGGTTTGGAATCATAAGTGTATTCGCTTTTATCGTAAGCGATGCCGGTTTGATGGAAATACTGCATATCCAAGGTTTGGATGGTGCGTTCATTCTTCTTAATTTCCATTTTTTCAAAATAATAGTCTCCACCCGGTTGAATTACACGAATCCAAAGTTGGGCTACATCGTCTTCTTTGTCGACGCTGCTGTTGTCGATGGATGTTGTGTTATCATGAATGTCGGCACCTACATAATACCAATAATCCGCTGCCTGTACAGGCGCTAACAATGATAGGCTCAATGTACCTACCAGGCCTAACATGGCCAATGTTCTATTCAGTAGTCTCATAATTAGCCTCTTTCTATATAAATTAAAACCTAAATAAATCAAAAGTTACATTATAAAATATCCATGCTAATGGGCATGCTAGTGTCATGCTAATATCCATACTAAACTATATCGATTTGTTTAGCATACACAACATTATACCCACTTAGACTGAGTTTTCAAGTCTAAAAAAGTGAAAATGGTCTGAACTGCTATCATTCAGACCACTACAAAAAGCCACAGTAAGCCGTAATCATCTTCGGCTACCGTGGCTTTATTTAATTTATTTGTAAATTAAGGCTATTTAACGCGCCAGGAAACCCACGCAACCTTATCTTCCGATGTATTACGAATGCGGCCGTCTTCCGTGCGATACGGCGCCAATAAAGGCAAAATTTCAGCACGCATAGCTTCTTCCGTACCCCATTCTTCCGAATGAAGGCGCATAGTAAAGTAGCGAAGGGCTTCTTCTTCCGTGAAAAATTCCACTTCCGGCACGTTTACATATTCCACTGCCACGTCTTGGCCAACTTTTTTAACCGTAGCAATAACATCATCTACATTAGCCTGCCATTTGAAGTCGTCTTTTTGACCGTAAAAGTGTTCATATAAAGCGTCCACGATAGTGTCCTGACGACCGGCAAAACCAACGAACAAGCAGGCATTGCGGCTTGTCTTGGTCAATGCTTCAATATTGTTCATGTCAAACATAACAGGACAGAAAAAGCTGTAACTCAAATCAAATTGACGTTCCCAGCCGAGTTCTTCACGAGTGGTTTCACTCCACGGACCTACGTAAAGGTCCAAATCAAGATCTTCTTTTTCCGCTATTTTACGAGCGCCCGCAATCATACCATTCGATAAATCGATGCCCGTAGCCTGATACCCCAGTTTGGCAAGGCCCAAGGAGTAGTCACCGACACCGCAGCCTACATCGAGGGTACGACCGCCCGGAACCGGTAACAAGTTATGTTTTTTCTAAAAAATCTATAAAATTCGTAACTTGCGCAGCACGTTCTTGTTTGTCATGTAATTCCACAAAAAATTCGGAACGATTATTCCACGCCTCTTGTTCTGAGCGCCATTCCACTTCATTTTCGTGAATATTCGTTACTCGCACATTGCTCATAAAAGTCCTCCTATTGATAATTTATATCAATTCTAATATTTTCTATATATAGAGTACTCTTATTTTGTTCCTGTGACAAATACCAATTACGAATAATAGCCTATTTTCAGATGCATATTATCTTGAGATATAATCTCATTTTCATAATATATCGGCCTCTCATTTACCTAATATGGGGGCCTCTCATTTTCCTAATACATCGGCAAAGGATTCCACCGTACGATCTATGGCATCAGTCAATGTCTTATTATCCGTATTGAGCGGCGGATTGAAGTAGAGCACATCACCCAATGGACGAAGCAATAAACCATGGTCCAATGCTTTTTTGTATATCTGATAGCCTGTACGTGCTTTGCTTGGCAATGGTTCTTTCGTTGCCGGATCTTTAACCAATTCAATGGCATTAATGAGTCCGATATGACGAATTTCACCCACATTCGGATGTTTACCCAATGCATCTTCCAAGGCATTGTGCAAGAAGACCGCTTTATCTTGCGCCGCCGCTAAGACACCGTCGTTTTGCAAAATATCCAAAGTAGCCAGCGCAGCTGAACACCCCAATGGATTGCCCGCATAGGTATGACTGTGCATAAACGCTTTGTACTCGAAATAATCGGCATAGAAGGCATCATAAATCTTATCGGTAACAGCCATGATGGACATCGGCATATAACCGGCGGTCAAGGCTTTGGAAATGGTCATGATATCCGGTGTAATGCCGGCATGGTCGCACGCAAACATTTTGCCCGTACGGCCAAAACCGGTGGCAATTTCATCCGCAATAAGAAGGACGCCGTATTCATCGCAAAGAGCACGTAATTTTTTCAAATACAATGGCGGATAGATACGCATACCCGCACAGCCCTGTACGATTGGTTCCACAATAACAGCCGCCAATTCATGACTATGTTTGGCGAAATTTTCTTCCATATGCTCGAAACATTCGCAGCCACAGGTTTCACGCGTCTTATTATATGGGCAACGGAAACAATCCGGCGCTTCCGTATGGATTGTTTCCATCAGCATTGGCTGATACATTTTAGCAAATAAATCCATACTGCCAACAGCCAAAGCACCCATGGTTTCCCCGTGATAACTTTCAGTGAGACACATGAATTTCTGACGTTCCGGATGCCCCGTTTGATATTGATACTGGAAAGCCACTTTAAGAGCGCATTCAACGGCACCGGAGCCATTGTCGTTAAAATGTAATTTGTTGAGTCCTTTTGGCAATACTTTAGTCAACTCTTCCGCCAAGGTAATAGCCGGTTTATGACTCAAATTAGCAAAAATAACATGTTCCAATGTATCCAGCTGTTTTTTGATGGACGCATTGATTTTCGGATTGCAGTGCCCCAATAAATTACACCACCAAGAGCTGATAATATCGATATATTCATTGCCGTCTACATCATATAAATACGAACCTTTGCCATGGTCAATACAATGGGCGGCAATGTTTCATAATCCTTCATTTGTGAACAAGGATGCCAAATATGCGCTAAATCTCTTTCAACCCACACCTGTGAACTCATGTTGAACTCCTTTTACCTCTAAATACCTATACCTAATCATTACGTATGTTAACTGTATTCGCAGCCTGATACGCGCCTAACTTAACTAATACGTAACCTAACTTAATATGTAAAAACTTATATATAACCCTTACATGTTGCTGTTTGAAAAAAATATTGCTTACACTTCGTCATATAAGGCGGCTAACGTATCCGCGGAAACACCTAAGTCCTTAGCCCCTTCCGGTACGCAAGCAATTACCGGTACGCCCGTTAATTCTTCAATCATCAGCTTATTATCCCGTTCCATCGGGCTATCCGTATAGAAGTTTAAAATAACCCCTTTAACCGGAATATTACGAGCCCGCAAGTATTCGATGGTCAAGACCGTAGCATTAATCGTACCCAATCCGGCATGAGCTACCAACAAGGTCGGCAAATTGAACCATTGGATAACGTCTTCCAGAAAAATATGTGCCGTTTCATCATAGCGCAATGGACACATAATGCCACCGCTACCTTCCATGGTGACGTATTCGAAGTTTTCTTTTGCTTTCGCAAAAGCCGCTTCTACTACGGCTTTTTCAAGAGGATGACCTTCCCATTGAGCTGCCAAATGAGGCGATACGGCATGATCATATAAATAAGATAATAAATCTTCGTCCGGTACATCAATGCCGGCCACTTTTTTCACATAACCCGCATCACTGGCTGCAATTGACGGCGCACCACTGACCGCCGCTTTATAATAACCGGCCTTATATTGACCGTCTCGCAATGTTTTCACCAAAAGGCCGGTAATGAATGTCTTGCCGATATCCGTTCCCGTGCCCAATACAAATAAGCCCTTACTCTTTGATTCGAGTTGTGCCATAATAACATCCCTTCCTCTATTATTACCCTATTTGTTAACACGTGGTTAACAAATTGATTTTGATTTAATTTAATCACGCCAAGGGGTTATTGTCAACTCGAACCATTTTAGTATGGTTTATAATTTAATCGAAAGATTTTTAAAAATTGCATTTTTAATATACCTAAAAGGCATTCAATCATCGTTTTTACCACTATTGATTACATTTGTTCAAAAAACGTCATTCATCATTGACTAAATGAGCGATTATGATTATATTATAGTTAAGATAAACCATAATTAAGCAAAATACTAATATAATTAATAAAATATATGTGATGTTACACAGAGGAGATTCCCATGCTATCAGAAGAACGGCAATCCTTAATTCTCGAACGGTTACGGACTAAACGGGCCGTTACCGTACAGGAGTTGGTGCAAGACCTTGATTCCTCCGCGGCCACGATTCGTCGCGATTTAACCGAACTGCATCAGAAGGGCTTACTACAAAAGGTGCACGGCGGCGCTGTAAGTTGCGATGTAGACTATTTCACCACCGAACCCGATATGTCGACGAAAGCCAATTTGTTTACTGATGAAAAAACGGCGATTGCCCAAGCAGCAGCCACTCTCATTGAAGAGCACGACTTCGTCTTTATCGATGCAGGCACCACGACGGAAATGATGTTACCTTTTGTAAATGCTAAAAATGTAACCTTTGTCACAAACGGCACATCTCATGCAGCAGCGCTGGCAGCCCGTTATCGTCGTGTCATTCTCCTTGGTGGTCAGGTAAAAGCGGTTACCGGTGCCATCATTGGCGACACAGCTTTACAACAATTAGATGTTTTTAATTTTACCAAAGGCTTCTTCGGAACCAACGGCGTCAGCATAAAAGGCGGTTTCAGTACACCGGATCCGGCCGAAGCAGCTATCAAAGCCAAAGCGATTCATAAATGTCATCGTGCTTACGTACTTTGTGATTCGTCAAAATTTGACAAAATATCGTCTGTTACGTTTGCCCCATTGGAAAGTGCAACGATTATTACAACTAAAGTAAAAGGTGCTTATCATAACTATACTGAAATTAAGGAGGTAGAGCCATGATTTACACGGTTACTTTTAATCCGTCCCTCGACTATGTCATGCGCGTTAACGGCTTTGAAGCAAACGGCGTTAATCGCACCTATGAAGACTTCATCGTAGCCGGCGGTAAAGGGATTAATGTATCCATTATGTTGCGTCATTTAGGCCACGAGAACACAGCCTTAGGCTTCATTGCCGGTTTTACGGGCGATGAAATCGTTCGTCAACTGCGCGAAGAAGGTTGTGAAGAAGCCTTTATTCGACTTGAAAAAGGGTATTCCCGCATCAATGTGAAATTAAAGAGCAACGGTGAAACAGAAATCAATGCGCAAGGTCCGGTTATCACCGAAGACGCCATGGCTAAGCTCTACAAACAGCTTGATACGTTAGAGAGCGGTGATACCTTAGTTCTCTCCGGCAGCATTCCCAAAGGACTTCCGGAAACAACCTATCGTGATATCATGGAGCGCCTCAGCGCTCGCAATATTCGCATCATCGTCGATGCCACCCAAGATTTACTCATGAATGTACTCGATTTAAAACCGTTTTTAATTAAGCCGAATCATCACGAATTAGAAAGTGTATTCCATACAAAATTTACAACGGAAAAAGACATCATCGAAGCCGCCCGCCAATTACAGGCCAAAGGTGCTCAGAACGTCCTCGTATCAAGAGCCGCTGACGGAGCCGTATTAGTTGATGCTAACGGCGAGGTACGAACCAGCCCCGTACCGAAAGGCAAACTCGTCAATTCCGTAGGTTCCGGTGATTCCATGGTGGCCGGTTTCTTGGCCGGCTATATCGAATCGGATGGCCAATATGACAAAGCCCTGGCTATGGGCGTCGCCGCCGGTTCAGCGTCCGCCTTTGAAGAGTGGCTCGCAAATCGTGAACAAGTAGAAGCATTATTGGAGAAGGAGTAATATCATGAAAATTACGGATTTACTACAGAAGCAATCAATTCAATTGAACGCCCATCCGACCAACAAAGATATCGCCATTCGCCAACTGGCCGAATTGATGGATGCAAGCGGTAATTTAAAAATAAAGAACAGTACATCAAAGATGTATTGATTCGTGAAGAATCCGGCTCCACCGGTCTCGGCATGGGGCTTGCTACCCCGCATGCTAAAAGTATCGGCGTAAAAGCACCGGGCCTATCCGCTATGACGGTGCCGGAAGGCATGGACTTCGAAAGCCTGGACGGCGAACCGACCCGCCTATTTTTCATGATTGCCGCCCCGGAAGGGCAAGCCGATACCCATGTGCAGGTTCTTGCCAACTTAGCAACCCTCATCATGGATCCCGAATTTAAAGAAGCGCTCATCAAAGCACAAACCGTTGAAGGATTCCTCGCTTTAATTGATGTAAAAGAAGCAGACCAATTCAAACCGAAAATGACAGAAACGGAAGCATTAGCTATTGTGGAACAAAACGTAACCACAGCCGCTACCGCTGCGCCTAACGCTAAACAAGAGGCTCAACAACCGGCAAAAGCACCAAAAGCAATGCCGGCTAAAGCTGCCGACGGCTCTTATCGCGTACTGGCAGTAACCGCTTGCCCTACCGGCATCGCTCATACCGCTATGGCCGCTGAAGCCTTAACCCGCACAGCTGCTGACATGGGCATTACCATTAAAGTAGAACAAAAACGGTGCAGCCGGCGTTAAAGACGCCATCACCGCCGAAGACATCAAAAATGCGGAATGTATCATTGTGGCAGCCGACAAGAGCGTTCCTATGGAGCGTTTTAACGGCAAACCGCTCATTCAGGTAAAAGTAGCCGACGGCATCAATAAAGCCAAAGAATTATTGGAAGAAGCAACGTCCGGCAAGGCGCCAATCTTCGAAGCAGGCGAAGAAAAAGCCGACAAAAATGCCATTACCGCCCAAGACAGCTTCGGTCGCCAGATTTACAAACATTTGATGAACGGCGTATCCCATATGTTACCGTTCGTTATTGGCGGCGGTATCCTTATTGCCCTCGCCTTCTTATTCGACGACTTCAATCCGGCCGACCCAAGTAAATTCGGTTCCGGTACGGAACTGGCCGCCTTCTTCATGAAAATCGGCGGTGCCTCCTTCAGCTTCATGTTGCCGGTCTTAGCCGGTTTCATCGGCATGAGTATTGCCGACCGTCCGGGTCTTGCCGTCGGTTTCGTCGGCGGTTATCTCGCCAACGCAGGCGGTTCCGGTTTCCTCGGCGCCCTCTTGGCAGGTTTTGTGGCCGGTTATCTCATGCTCTTATTAAAACGAGTTTTCTCCGGCTTACCACAATCTTTGGAAGGTATCAAACCGGTTTTACTCTATCCGGTATTGGGGGTACTCTTCATGGGTATCATCATTACCTTCATTATTAACCCACCTGTTGGTGCACTTAACGAAGGCTTGATGAACGCCTTGAAGAGCATGGACACCAGCAGCCGTATCGTTATCGGTATCATCTTTGCCGGCATGATGGCCGTTGATATGGGTGGTCCGGTAAATAAAGCGGCTTATGTAATCGGCACAGGTCTTCTCGCTACCGGCGAATACGGTGTTATGGCGGCCGTTATGGCCGGCGGTATGGTGCCTCCATTGGCTATCGCCCTTTGCACAACGTTCTTCCCTAATCGCTTCACTCCGGCTGAACGTAAATCCGGTATTACCAACTATGTTATGGGCTTCTCCTTCATCACCGAAGGAGCTATTCCATTCGCCGCAGCCGATCCGGTTCGCGTAATTCCATCCTGTATCGTTGGGGCAGCTGTAGCCGGTGCTTTATCCATGGCCTTTGAATGTACCTTGCGCGCTCCACATGGCGGTATTTTCGTAGTACCTACCATCGGCAACCCGCTCATGTACTTATTGGCTATCTTAGTAGGCTCTGTTGTGACCGCTTTATTATTGGCTATTTTGAAAAACCGTTAAAAGCCTAATATCCGGCTAATAGACAATAACCTCATGCATAAAATTTTTACACGCAATGCCTAACCCTTATAAAAATACCCCTGAGTCCTATGGATTCAGGGGTATTGCCATATTGCCTATTAAATTTTAATCTCACTTGATCATTCAGGCAGACTTGAATAATTTAAGTCGCATGAAAACTCTATTTGTTCAATTCTTCACGGATACTTGCCACCGAACGACGCAAGAGCCAATCCGTATCGTTCGAATCACCTACCACAAAGGTATGCTCCCCGAATTTTTCAAAACCGAATTTAGCATAAAATTTCTGAGCTTTGTAGTTATGTTCCCACACACCGAGCCAAACATAATCACAGTCTGTTTGGGTCGCTAATTGCAGAGCCTTTTCAAAGAGAAGTTTACCAAGGCCGAGTCCTTGGTAATCAGCCAATACGTAAATACGCTGTACTTCAAAACCATGTGGCAATTCCTGCTCAGTTTGCGCACGGCCTACATTAACTTTCAAAAAACCGACCGGCTGGCCGTCTACTACGGCAAAAAAGTGTTGTGATTCGGAATCAGTTAGCTCCGCTTGTAACGTTGCTTCCGCCAACGAGGTATTAAAATAGGTGTCGAACTCTTCGTCAGTGTACTCATCCCTAAATGTTTCTGAAAATGTTCTCATCGATAAGTCGCGCAATGTTTTCACATCGTCCGCCCCAATCGGTAAAACATCGATATTCATAGTATCTCCCCCTCCTTTTTCAGGTGTAATATATCCGCTTTATTATAAAACATTCTCACCCTATTTTCAAACGGTCTGACAATAAAACATTGCAAGCATGCGCCGCCTGTGCTATAATCACGTTAGAAAATTCAGGGGAGCTTATGAACGTAGGCTGAGAGGAAGTCATCAAACTTCGACCCTTATACCTGTACGGATAATGCCGTCGTAGGAAGATGTTATAGCGACTTTCTCACGGAGGCACCGTATTGGTGCCTCTGTTTTTTTATGCTGTCTGTCAAAACAGACCGGCTGGCGGGGGAGCGCCCGACAGCTGTCATTACAGCGAAGGGAAGCCGTGTTCCGGCGTGAGAGGAGACCAGTAAGTCTCGACCGCTACAGGAGTTTGTAATGAACGAATCTACCAGTAATGTAAAAAAAGTAACCATGGCCGGTATTTTAGTGGCCGTAGCCGTAGTAGGCAGCACCTTTTCCTTTCCCGTTGGCATCAGTAAATGTGCCCCCGTACAACATATGATTAACATTCTTTGCGCCGTATTATTGGGTCGCTATTACGGGGTGGGCGTAGCTTTTTGCGCCAGCACTTTGCGTCTCGTTACGGGCCTTGGCAGTGTACTCGCCTTTCCGGGCAGTATGTGGGGTGCCCTCTTGGCCGGCATTGTCTATAATCGTACCGGCAATCTATTCTTAACGCTCTTAGCCGAAGTATTTGGTACCGGCATTCTTGGCGGTCTTTCTGCCTACCCGCTGGCCATTATCGTTTTGGGTAAATCGGCCGGTCAAATTGCGTTTTATACCTATGTGGTTCCTTTTTTGATTTCTACCATAGGTGGCTCCCTATTGGCAGGGATTTTGCTCTATACATTACGCAGCACCGGAGCCTTAGCGCAATTAAAACAGCATCAGTAGGCCTAATCTATAGACCGTGCCTAAGCCCTTGTTGACGCCTCAGCATAGCTGAAAGCGCCGATTGTCGGTTGGCCGCCTATGGTCCCTTGATGCCGGAGAAAGGGTATTCTATGAGTACAGCTACTTCTGAAACGAAATTATTATCTCACGGTCTTTTATGGTTTGGCGCCGCCTTATCCATTGCCGAAATTTTTACAGGCACGTTATTCGCACCACTCGGCTTTGAGCAAGGCGTCATTGCCATTTTGCTGGGCCATATTATCGGCGGTTTTCTATTTTTCTTAGCCGGTCTCATCGGTGCCAACACGCGCCGCAGTGCCATGGAAACCGTTCGTATCGGCTTTGGCCGTCAAGGAGCGTCCGGCTTTGCCTTGGCCAACGTACTGCAATTAATCGGTTGGACTACCGTCATGATTATTACCGGCGCCGCCGCTACCAATGCGATTTTACCTTGGGGTACTGCCGTTTGGTCCCTCGTAATCGGCGTTCTCATCATTCTTTGGCTCGTCCTCGGTTACAGTAATCTTACCCGTTTAAACCTCGTAGCCGTAGCACTCTTATTCTGCCTTACCATTTGGCTCAGTTTCATTATTTTTGATCCGTCCTCAGCCGTGGCCGGTGCTTTACAGTTAACGGAAGACCAAGGTCTTTCCTTCGGTGCCGCCGTTGAACTGGCCGCTGCCATGCCGTTATCGTGGTTACCGCTCGTGTCTGACTATACACGTACAGCCAAACGCCCCGTAGCAGCCACGGTAGTGAGTACCTTAACATATACCATTGTCAGCATTTGGATGTATATTATCGGTCTCGGATCCGCTATTTATGCCGGCGAAACAGACATTGCCGCCGTTATGTTAAAAACGGGGCTCGGCCTCTGGCCTTTATTAATCATTATCTTTGCCACCGTAACGACAACGTATCTCGATGCGTTTTCCGCCGGTGTCAGCTTTGTCAGCATTTTTCCGAAATTGTCTGAAAAAACAACGGCTATCAGCCTCACGGTACTCGGCATTGTATTAGCCATTTTAGTACCTATGACAGAATATGAGAACTTCTTGTTCCTCATCGGTTCGGTTTTCACGCCCATGATCGCGATTCTCTTTACCCAATACTTTCTCCTTAAGCAGGATGCATCTGGGCGTAAATTTTACCTTCCCAACCTGATTCTTTGGTTAGTCGGGTTTGTCTTATACAGAAATGTGATGACCTATGAAACACCTTTGGGAACCACATTCCCGGTTATGATTGTCATTGCAGTTCTGACATACATCGTCGGCCGTTTTACCGGTAAAATTCAAGATTAATAAAAAAGAGCTTTGAGTTGTAGTGACCCCAAAAAGTTAGACTTTTATTTCCGAGAAGCCTGAATAGGTTTCTCGGAATTTTTTATGCTACTGTATTCTTTAAGCGATACTTTACCGGACTTAGCCAATTCAACTTCTCTTTTATTCGTTTTTCATTGTAATAGAGTATATATTGAGTAAGTGCTGTTTCTAATTCCTTGTAGCTATGAAATGTTTTTCCATAATACATTTCTTGCTTCAAAATTGAAAAGAAGTTTTCCATAGGCG
>ENA-OQJC01000223-OQJC01000223.1-human-gut-metagenome-genome-assembly--contig:-NODE-223-length-17908-cov-3.810191_pt1 | contig 17908 bp, 18 predicted proteins | sample MGYA00242600_ERZ504766 | MGnify/ENA primary metagenome ERZ504766 (study PRJEB26092, sample SAMD00036364) | human gut metagenome | host: Homo sapiens | study: EMG produced TPA metagenomics assembly of...
TAAAAACACAAATCAACACATTTCACAATTGCACATTACAAATCCCTAATTATTATATAGAACTTACCGGTATATTTTTTTAAAAATCTATGTATAAAAAATGACATAACTAAAAGGACCTGTCTGCACCATAATGACTATAGCGGCAAAGCCCCGGTCGCCACGGAAGCTTCGGGGTCTTTAATCCGTCTATCACATATGTGTTTAGCTAGGTCCTTACCTATTATGTCAATTTATTACACTCAATATGTATTGTATTAGCCTAATTTGGCCAAAACGTCTTTAGCAAATGCGGCTGCATTGGCCAAGTCATTAGCATCCGGATGAGATGCCGCCTGTTTATGGCGTTCTTCACGTTCCGGATTGCGTCCGTGCGGATGACCGTCCGGGAAGATTTTAAACATCATTTCGATGACTTTCGGATCTACTTTGCCTTGGCACATGAAAGTCCCGATTGGCTCCTGACCTTTTGGCAAAAGACCGGTAGCGGCTACCATGGTTTCTTTCGCATGGGGCATCATCGGCGGTACACCTAACGTAGCAAAGAGAGCTACTTTTTCATTATCGATGCGTTTTAAAACAGCCTGCGCCGCTTTATCTGCATTGCCTTGGTCGGCCCAGAAGCCCATGAAAACCAAGTCGTATTGGCTCAAATCAGCCGGTGCTTCGTTTACCGGCACACAAGGCGTACCTTCCGGTAACACACCTACGATTGCTTCCGCTACTTGTTTCGTGTTCCCTGTACGGGACGAGTAAATAACAATGCTGTTCATCTATATCTCCTTTCAACGTTTCCGTTTTGAAAAATCTAAAGCTACGCTTTTGCTTTCATAGTAAATACCGTCTATCTCTGTAAGCGGTAAATGCCGATGCACTCAATAAAGCGACAACGACTCTAATACACTACCGACTTTCATAAGGCACGCATATATTGTGCGTTACGCCATTAATACTAAGTTCGGTAAATACCATCTGCACTTCGTACAAATCACTGAGAACCGGTTCTGTGAAAATCTCAGCCACCGGACCGTCCGCCACGATGTTGCCTTTTTTGACGGCAATCAAGCGGTCACTGAAATGAGCCGCATGATTCAAATCGTGAAGGACCATGATAACCGTAATCCCCCGCGTACGATGAAGTTTCACGACCAATTTCATGAGCTCCAATTGGTAGCGCACATCGAGGAAGGTAGTCGGTTCATCCAAGAGCAGAATGTCCGGCTCCTGTGCTACGGCCATGGCGAGCCAAGCACGTTGCCGTTCACCGCCGGATAAATCTTTTAAGGGACGATGTTGCAATTCCACGAGGCCCGTTTCTTCCAATGCCGTTTGCACCGCCGCCACGTCTTCCGTAGTGAGCGAACTGAAGGGATTCTGATACGGCAAGCGACCGCACATGACCAAATCCCGCACCGTCATATCCGCCGGTGCCTGCGCCGATTGCGGCAACATGGAAATAATACGGGCCACCGCTTTCGAATTCATGCTGTGAATATCTTTACCGTCAAGGTATACGGTACCGCCCAAGGGCTGCAACAAACGGCCCAAAGTTTTTAATACCGTCGACTTACCGGAGCCGTTCGGTCCGATAATGGACACGATTTCCGGTTTGTCAAAAACGAGCGAAACGTTTTCACCCACAGCCCGCGTATCGTAACCGATACGGCCGTTTTTCATAACTAATGTTCTTGTCATGCGCGGCTCCTCCGTTTCAATAAGTATAAGAAGAACGGTGCACCCAAGAAGGATAAGAAAATACCTACGGGAATTTCAGCGGGGCTGAAAATCGTGCGGGCAAATGTATCGGCACCAACCAATAGGCCGGCCCCGAATACAGCCGATGCGGGCAATAAGTACTCAAAGTCCGAACCCACAACCAAGCGCATCAAATGCGGTACAATTAAGCCTACAAAACCGAGTAAGCCTGCCACACTTACGGAAGCGGCCGCTAAAATCGCCGCCAAAAGTACTAAAATGATACGCGTTTTTTTCAAATTAATGCCCAGTGACAGGGCCACTTCTTCGCCCATTTGCAACGCATTGAGTTTACGGTAGTTCCAAAGGGCCCCTACCAAACCGATAATGCTGTATGGCAAAACAATCCACACATAGGTCCAACGGGCACCGGCAAAGCCGCCGGCCAACCAGTTAACTACGCCCTGAATTCGATCAGGGAACATAACGGATAACGCCGTCGTACCGCCCCCGAAAAAGGCCGCCACGGCCACACCGGCTAAGATAAGTCGCAAGGGATTAATACCGCGGTCCCAAGCCAGGATGAATACAACCGCTAAGGCCACCAAAGCACCTACAAAAGCGGCTAACGGCACCCACGCCGTCAAGGCCGGCGCCAAAATCATAACCGCCATGGCCGCCACACCGGCACCGGCCGTTACGCCGATAATCCCGGGGTCCGCCAACGGATTATGCAATACACCTTGCAAAATACAGCCGGCTAAGGCTAAATTCATGCCTACCAAGGCGGCTGCAATCACGCGGGGCAAGCGCAAATAATATAGGATACGCTCTGTATCCGCCGTTCCCTGCCCCTGCATTACAGCTAACAGTTCCTGCCAAGTAATAGGCACGGCGCCATACATAAAGCCGGTAATAACCACAAATACTAAGAATAGGCCGGCTATAAGATATGTCAGGCGGCGTTTACGTTGCCGCGAATCATGGTACTTTTGAGTTTGTTTCGAAGTCACCGCCGTTTGCCCGTTTATGGCTCGTTCTTGAGCTTTTATTGGTGTTGATGTGCCGGCCGGCGCGTTACGGTTCGTCATGTGCCGCCTCCTTTCCGTATAAATCATCATACATAATGGTGAGCGCCTCACTGATGCGCGTGCCCGGGTTTGCCGCAAACAAGCCACCGGACAAGTAATAAATCCGCTGTGTTTTTAACAGCACTTACATCAGCCCAGGCCGAGCTCTCAAGCATCTCACGTTTAAATACATTAACGCTGTCCGATTTAGGCGACATACTGATAAAAAAGATAACTTCCGGATCGGTTTTCACCACATACTCCATGCTGAGCGGCACATAATCGCCGTCAAGGCCGGTCGCCATATCGGCTATATTATGCCCGCCCAAGAGTTCTAATAAATTACCGCTGAAGGCTTTACTTGTGGCCATGCTGAAACTGCCGGGGGCGCCGAAAATAATAAGGCTGCGCGGTCCCTTTGTTTTTTAGCATCATCAACAAGTTTATTATAATTCGCCATTGCTTTGTCAGCCGTTGCTTTCGCAACATCCGGCTGATTGGTGAGTTCACCGAAAAATGTCAGCGTCGTCACCACATCGTCATAGGTGTCTAAATCATTAATGTATAACGGAATATCCGCCTGGGCGAGAATATCCCGTAAATTCGTGTTAAACGGTACATTTATACCGATAACAAGGTCCGGATGAAGCCCGATAATGGCCTCCACGCTGGGGCTGTGAAGAGTGCCCACGGCGGGCACATCCTTCGTCTTTTCCCTTATTTCTTTAGAAATATACGACGAAGTAGGCTTACCGACTACAGTGCCGCCAACGGCATAATACATGTCTAAATTGGCGGAGTTCAAAATAACGACGCGCTTCGGATGTTGCGGAATCACTACTTCGGTGCCGGTTGCATCCGTCACCGTGCGCATCGGTATCTTGGTGTTATCCTCATGAGTCAGGGAAATCCAACTTGTCAACGCTACAACGCACAAGACTACGATGGTCACCGGAATCAATACGTATCGTTTCAACCGGACACCTCATTTCCTTTGGCGCCACGCACCACATGGATGCCCGGCGGTTGTTCCTTAATCATACTGCCCATGTGACCCTTTATCATCCCTTCCGGTTCGGTCATAGCATGTGCCGATTTCTTAGCAATGCCGGTCGGATGACCCGGATTTCCCTGTGATACACCGGTCGGATGACCTTTAGGGATTCCCCCCGGATGACCTTTTGGCATGCCACCGGGATGGCCTTTTGGTACGCCACCGGGGTGGCCGGCCGGTTTACCCGGTGCATTTTGGGCCGCAATGCGTTCGTGGGACATACTCGATTCGCCAGTCAGTAAATACTGCGCCAACTCAATCGTTGTTTGTGTCAAATTCACATGCCAGAATTCACCGGCCAAAGTTAATTTATACATAATGCCGTTATGTTCAACGAGCCCTCGTTCACGCCACAAATCATAGAGCCAGGTAAGCTCGGCCAAACGTTCATCGTAAGCCACTAACGGCTTCAAGTCAAAATAACAATGCTCCAGTTGATCAACGATGATATTGGCCACTTCCTGTAATGGTGATTGCTTCATAAGCACCATGAACGGTTTTTGACCCGCTTCAACCATGTGCTCATAAGCGCCCAACGAACGATGAAGCATCGTCATGTAGCCACCCACATTACCGCCGGCGCCACAGCCGAACGGAAACATGGGATAACCGCGTTTAGCCATGGTGTTATATAAGCTGCGTTCACGGGACGAACGGCTCCAATGAGCGGCACTGAGGCGACGATAATTATACGAATCAACAAATGCACGCGCTTGGGCAAACATGGCCGCCTGTTCACGAGTTGTCGCCGCCGGCGATACTTTGCCGTTCTTGATAGCCGTATTCAAATCACTGTTTTCAAACACATTGAGCTGATACAAATCCATCCCGTCGATTGGTGCCGCTTCCAACAGCTCCAAATCTTCCTGCCATTTTTCAGGCGTCTGATCCGGCAAACCGTAGATTAAGTCGACCACCAAGGCACATTGATTGTACTCTTTTAATTGACGCAGTCGCTCTAAGATGGTCTCTTGATCATCAAGGCGTCCCAATTGACGACGAATCTTCGTGTGAAAAGACTGTACGCCCAGCGACATGCGATTCACACCGTTGGCAAACCAGGCCTCCATTTTCTCCGGCACCACATCATTAATGCGCCCTTCCAAGGTTAATTCGTAATCATTGGCCAGTGGCAAGCATTTTTTAATGGCCTGCAACAAACGAGCCGCATTGGTTGCCGATAACGACGTCGGTGTGCCCCCGCCGATAAATACGGTCTGAATTAAGCCGTCTTTTAAGCGACGCTGCGTGGCATCACTTTCTAAATCCTGAATCAATAAATCTATATAACGGTCCTCAGCAGACTGATTGGCCGCGTTTTGAAAAAATCCGCAGTACAGGCACTTCGTCTGGCAAAACGGAATGTGAATATACGCCGATTGCAATTGTCCTTTAACCGGCTCCGTTGCCATGACCTTTTGCCATGTTTGTTGCGCTTCTTCAGGGCTTAAAGGACGACCGTTGAGACCGGCATGAACGACGCGCTTCGCATCAAAGGCCTCCATCAACGGATTATCCGTAGCCCGCCCCAATTGCATCAATCGCTCTTCGGGGGACATCTTCGCAAATAACTCTTCCGGTTTCATCATATACAAATCCTTTCCATAACTTTAAGAGGCTATGCCTTCACAGCTCTGCTTGCCCGCTTATGCCGACTCCAATACGTTTTTCACCGTATGAATTCTACTTATTTATTGGTGGCACCGATGGAGAATTTTTTAATCCCCGCACTGCGCACCAGGTCCATAATAGCTACCACTTGACCGTGAGCCGAATGAGCATCGGCCTGAAGCACTACGGCCACCGCCGGATTGGCTTCCTGCTTAGTCACCAGTACCTCTTTAGCATCGGTCAAACTGAGCGGCTTCCCGTCGATTACGATATGACCCGCCGTATCCAAGGTAATAATAACCGGCACATGCTTTTGTTGCACCGCCGCCTGAGCTACCGGGAGTTGCACATCGAGCGACTTTTGCGCTACCGTTTGCAAGCTGTTCATCATAAAAAATACGAGTAAAAAGAAAATAATATCAATCATGGGAATAATCATGAACATGGGCTTTTGTTTCAATCCAAATTGCTTGAACATAGTATCACCATTCCTTTTTCATGGCATTCACCATGGTTAAACACAATTCTTCGGAACGAATCACAAACTGATCCAAGCGATGGCTGAAATAGGTATAAATGGCAAAGGCGATAATAGCTACGCAAAGGCCTGTGGCCGTTGCAATCAAGGCTTCCCCGATACCACCCGTAATCGCCGCCGCACCGCCGCCGTTATCGAGGACACCAAAAGTACCGATCATGCCCGTAACCGTCCCCAACAGGCCCAATAACGGAGCCACCGTAACGATAGCACTTAAATAATCCAAATACCGTTTGAAAGACGACGTTTCAAACGTCATTTGCTCCATAAAGGCATTTTTCATACTTTGCTCTGATTCTCGATTACTGCAACCGGCATGCACTACGCGACTGATAGACAACGGATACTGCTGACAAAGCTCATCGATTTCACGCCAATTGCCGGCTTTGGCACTGTGATACACGCCATGTGAAAAACCGCGACCGCCTTTCGTATTCAATCTGAAAAAATACCAGCGCTCTATCCCGATAGCCACGGTTATTAGCGATAATGCCAACAAAGGGTACATAACCAAACCACCGGTGACAAATAAATTAACGATATAGTTTATACCTTCCATTATAATGGCCTCCTTAAGCCCTAGCAAGCGAATTCAGCTGACTATACCAATTCGCTATACATTAAATGATAACAAATCTTAATTTCAGCAAACTACCCCAAAACGCCCAAACCAATCCGTTTAGACATTTAATCAACTTATTTATATGACTAATTTAGTAAATATTCGAAATAAATTTAACTCATTAAGTAAAGCAATTTAAAATCGCAAGTCAATTAATTCTCCGATGAATCAATATATTTATTACACTTACCTTAATTGAGCATTTTATTTTTTACCCGATATTCACGGGGATTACAGCCCATAATTTGCTTAAAAGCAGAAGAAAATTTGCTGCCGTTTTCATAACCCCAACGATTGGCTATCTCCAAAATTGCGTCATTGGTATTCACCAAATCTTTAGCGGCAAAGTTCATACGACAACGCTTCACATATTGGTAAATCGTAATGCCGTACACCGCTTTAAAACAACGTTTTAAAGCTGTCATAGAAATACGATGACGATTCGCCAAGGCTTCAATGGTGTGATGATTACCGAGGTCGTTATAAATTTCATCATGAATCCGCTTAATCGTTTCCACTTGAGCACGCTCGAAATAGATATGCTCATCTCCCGACTCACACGTCAATGTGCCAAGCAATACAAAAATACTCCACACATTTCACGCGCAAATACACTTCCGGCAGTACATCCGGCACATTATAGAGATCCATAAAAAGCTCTTTTAAGCGGCCCGTATCCTTCACCAGCCCCACACCGTTAGCCGTGCAGAAACGATTGCACACTTCTTCAAGGTCAATGCTGTTTTTGCCCACAAAGGCATCCACCGCCGCCTGAGCCTTCGGCACATATACGGCGAGCGACAAACCTTTGTAAAAACCGGTCGGAAAATACGAACTATGGCGAAAGGTACTGCACGTTTTCCAGCCCAACGAAATATCGCCGCCATTCATGTACAGGCATTTGCCGTTTTCAAAAGAGCATTCAATGCGCCCGTCTTGGCAAAAATGAATCTCAAACAAACCGGACATGGGCTTGGCATTATGGGTAATTCGCTCCATCACGACATCGTTGTAGACGATGTCAATACCGTCAAATACGGGCTGACTAATCATGCGGGCATACCCGTTTTCATCCTTGCGCTCATATACTTTACGATTGTGCAGAATCTCGAGCAAACGTGTGCCGGAATCCTGCATTTTATCCCTAATCGATTCTACTAACTGCATATTTCCTCCAAAATGCAAAAAAAGACCTTTCTGTCAGTACAAACTGTATACCTGCTTTGAGGCTATACAAAATCTGTACTTACAGAAAGGTCTTTACTCTAAATATCAATGAATTGCTTTGGTATTCTCCATCTAAACTAAATGGATCCTTAATTCTATACTTGAGAATTAATCTTAAATAAATTATGTTAGTTTGTCAAGCGAAAACTAATCGGCACATTCACCGTGACACTTTCACCGGTCGGGTTGTTATATGGCGTGGCATTATACACAGCCTTCAACGCCGCATCGGCAAGCAACGAATTAGTTGAAGATATTACATCTGCCGCTACCAAATTACCCCCGCTGTCCAAAGTGACCTGTACCGTCACATCGCCTTCAATATTACGCCTTACAGCCATGGGCGGATACGATTTATTGGCATTGACGGCACTCCAAAAACCATCCATATCAAAGGGCTCACCGGGAGCTACGCCTTCTTCTGTGCCGTTCCCGACACCGGCACCTTCACCATTACCAAGGCCTTCGCCAACGGGACCACCCGCTTCATTCGCCCCTTGACCGATACCGTCAAATGATGTAGCAGTACCTTCGTGAGCTCCCGGTATATCCAATGTACCGCTGCCGGGCGCTACTATCGAGGCCGGTGCCACCGCTTGCGGTGTTTCTGACGGTGTCCCGCCGCCATAACCGCCGGCTGCCGGATTCGTAGTTTGACTCACCGCGGCTACACGCTGACTCACATCCTCTACGGCTAAGGGTTTGGGAAACTCTACTTGTTTCACTATAGTCTCTTCCTGCGCCACAGGAATCGATAAATCAATTTCATACGCCTCGGCTGCCGCCATTTGGCTCATGTGATAGCCGATAACGCCTAAAGCGACAGCAGCTATTATATGAAAACCAAGCGAGCCGATGACGGCTTTACGCCATACAAATACCTGTTCCATAATTACCACCTTATACGATAAATCCTAAGTCTAATCCTATCTAAATCAAAATTTAGATCATTTTTTACCTTTAGGAATTATGAGAATATTACTCAATAAGTTAATAATAACAGGGACATGTTCTGAGTTCTGCTCCAAAAAGACATTTAATTTCAATTTACAGGTAAGCTTGCGGTATAAAGCAAAAAGTGAGAGCAAAATACATCGCTCTCACTTGAATAAATTTATTCTACTTTGCAACTAGTACAAAGCCACTATTCAGCGCAATCTTAACTTTGCCTGTAATTATGCCTGTGGCACCAATAAGAACTGAATCGGCAAATTCGACGCCCCGGCCGGAATAAATTGAATCGTCAATAATTTACCCGCTTTATACGTATTAAAATACTGGCTGTCTTCCGTCGTATTATTACCTAAAAATAAGCGCGCCCCCGTCGGTACATTATAAATTTCCGATTGGCCGTCATACGTTACCTTAAAGGAACCGGCATAAGCCCCGCCCAAAGGGTTAATATAAAGGGCAAAATCTCGATTGCCCATAGTGGGAATCGTCACTTCATAGCTCACACCGTAATTACCGCGATTCGTTACGGCCGTTCCGCTTACCGCCGTAGCGGTGCTTATATCACCTGTAGCACCGGCAACACCGGCAGCACTTCCGGTACCTGAAGCATTGGAAGGTGCATTTGGTGTCAATTCATCAACGCCTTCCACGAAGGGATCTTCACGGTCATTGGCCACCATAACGGACACAGGTCCCAAGGAACTGTCAAACGGTTGCATCAAGGTCAAACGACGCTGAGCGCCCACATAGGTACCACGCAAAGCCACTTCATCCATAGGCAAAGTTTCCGCCATCAAAGAACCGCCCAAAGCCGGCGTTTCAAATGGCAACATCATAACTTTTACGTACACCGGACCGGTAGACGTAAAGTCAAAAATCCCGGAGAACAAGTCATCCTGCGGAATCGGGATTTTATCGAGTTTTGAAAAGAACGCTTGTTTGCCACCCGGCGCCAACGTCACCGTATCAAGCACGGTGGGCTTTAATTTAGCCTCAGCCTGAGCCTGCTGACGAACTTCTGTACGCCAAGCCTTTACCGCCTGTTCACGCTGTTTGCCCACTACGTCATCGCCTACTTTGACAGCCTCATCGTCACCTCTTTGGCCGGCTACGGCCATCTTCTCAATCGCGCCACTTGTATTGGCCGTGACGACATTAGCTGTCGCTGTATTTGCTACGGCTGTACCGACCGTTGATTTATCGGTCGTGGCGGTATCGGCAATTTGTTCAATCGTATCCTTCTTTGCGGTTACTGTCGGCACCGGTACACCGGCTGCCTTTGCCGAACGTTCCCGTTGAGCGGCCGGTTGCCATTGACGATTCGTGCCCACGTATGGAGCATCCAAATCTTCCCGTGACAATTCACTGCCCACTACAAAATATTCACGATTCGGTTCTGCAAAGATCTCACGGTGAACCGTCACTTCCACATTCTTTTTTGATGTATTTTCCAGTACAATAGCGATTTTTTGTGGTTCTTTCATTTCATTAACATGGTAGAAATACACACGACCCGTGCCGTTAACCGTACCGGCCGCCAATACACCGCTTTTATTTACATATTCAGGACTGTCAGAAAAAATCAATGTGTCTTTTTCTTCCGTCAAAACTACGGGCAATGGCGTAAAGCTTGTAGTTTTGAAGTCCACCGTTTCCGGCGGTGCCCCGATTACAAAGCCTACGCCGCGTGTCCATAACGCTACTAAGATGGCTAACCATCTATATTTATTGCGTAATAATTTCACTGAATTATTCCTCTTTCCTACATAAATTCTTCAAGCCCCATAGGCTCATAAGACAGTGCTAATTGTTCCAATTTACGGAAGCGATGGCCTACGCCGGATTTAGAAATATGGCCGCCCAAAAGATCAACCAATTCCCCTAAACTGGCGTCCGGATTATCCAAGCGCACCATCGCCACCTCCAATAACTTCGGCGGCAAATCGCTAAGCTCTTGGTGTCGCTCGATGATACGAATGCTCTCGAGCTGACGCACGGCGGCATTTACCGTTTTTTGCAAATTAGCCGTTTCACAATTAACCTGCCGATTAATCTGATTGCGCACCGTTTTGACAACACGCACCGTTTCAAATTCCATAAGGGCTGACTGAGCCCCCATGATTTGTAGACAATCTGTTACAGCATCGCCTTCTTTAATATACACCACATAGGAATCTTTACGCTCCGTTACCCGCGCCACGATATGAAAGAGTCGCAGTACGCGCACAATTTCATCGGCAAAATGCTGATTACTCGTCATAAACTCCAAATGGTAATCACTTTCCGGTTTATTGACGGAACCGCCCCCTAAAAAAGCACCGCGCAAAAAGGCACGCCGTCCTTCCATGGTTGTCAGCCACTCCGCCGGTAACGCCGTATCCATGGGCCATAACGCCATATCTTCCAAAGCCTCACGGCCTTCAACGGTTGGCTCTACGGTTAAGGTATACACATTCTTTTTGCGTAAATTTAAACCGCGGCGAATGAGGACTGACGTATGCAACGCATAATGAGCGCGTAGAATAGACAATACACGCCGAGCTACCGCATTATTCGCCGTCGCCAAACGAATGCCTACACGGCCCTGACTGCCCAATAACAATGAACCACCCATGCGTAACAAACAAGAGGCTTCTACTTTTGGCAGACAAACTGTCTTCATTCTTATACTGACACAGTTCGTTTTTTACATCTTCTGCAAACGACATAGGTGCCTCCCTTCTCTTCTCTCAAAACTGCCGGTAAGACAGCAGCAGGCTTACGCCTTATTTAATACAAAATCTAACTAAAATCGCAGTAACCGCATCAACCGCATCAGCCGCACCAATTACATCAATATTTTCAAGAGTTAGTATCAATCACACAAATGTCTTTAAGAGTTATCGGTGATTAACGGTCTTCGCGTTTTAAATAATATTCCAAAATATGCGGCTCTAAACCGGACTGCATGGCGTAAATAACATCCATTACAATCTTACCGAGACGTTCCGGATCATGAACAGCCGTTTCCGGATGCTGAATAAGACCGGCACGCACCGTACGCACCCCAAGGCCTGCCAATTTATCCGTATCCACCTTCACCGGTTCGGCGCCTACTGCTTTATACTTCTCGATAACTGCTTCGTCAAACGGCACATCATTGACAATAGCCGTATCGACAATGCCTTGACCGGCCAAGCGTTGCAAGGCGGCCACATGAGCGGCCGCTGTATAACCGTCCGTCTCACCCGGCTGAGTCATAACATTACAAATATAAATTTTTGGTGCCTTGGAAGCCTTAATATGCTCTGCAATTTTATCAATCAAAAGGTTTGGCATAATACTTGTGTACAAGCTGCCCGGTCCCAAAATAATAGCATCCGCTTCATCGATAGCTTGCAAAGCTGCACCCTGCGGTTGCGGTAAAGCAGGTTCTGTGAAAACACGTTTAATACGTTTTTGCACAGTCGGAATCTGACTTTCACCGGCTACAATGGAACCGTCTTCCATTTCCGCCATGAGCACAATATTCTGCGTGGACGCCGGAATAACACGGCCGCGCACCTTCAAAATCTTACTGGATGCGTCAAGCGCCTTATCCACATCTTCATCAAGAATCTGCGTCAACGCAGTTAAGAATAAGTTGCCGAAACTATGACCCGCCAAATCGCCTTCACCGCCGAAACGATAACGGAACAGCTGTTCCATGAGGCCTTCTTTTTCCGCCAAGGCCACTAAGCAGTTACGCAAATCGCCCGGTGCAATCATCTGGAAGTCTTCACGCAAACGACCGGACGAACCGCCGTCATCGGCTACCGTTACGATGGCCGTCAAATTGGATGTGTGCGTTTTCAAACCGCGCAACAAGGTAGATAAACCGGTACCGCCGCCGATAACAACGACTTTCGGTCCTTTCGCCATGCGGATATTTTGGAAAATATAGTCCCCCACCTTATCCGTATCGGCCGGAATGATGGCTCGCACCACCGCGCTACCTACCTGCTTGGTCCCGATAGTCATGAGCACGATGCCTACTAAAATGGTGATAAAGCCGCCGGTCGCCAACGTAGTATAGTTATAGGAACCGGTCGTTTCATATAAAAATTGTAAAAATAAATCTTCAAAATATGACAGCCATTGATAATTAAGCATCAAGGCCACACCGATGATTACGAGCAGCATACCAAGACCAAACACAACCAGCCATCGTTTTAATTTAAGGCCTGGCGTGAGCCACCGGAATCCTGACATATGTATCATTTGAATTCTCCTATCTAGCGATAACCCTGCCGAATTATTTGATTTCGGCCGCCGTTACCTCGCGAGGATTGCAATCCTCTTCAACATTATTTTTAAACATATCCCGATGCTCAATTGTTGCCCGATAGCCTAATGTCTGTACATGATTATACAACGCTTCCGCCATAGCTACACTGCGATGCATACCACCGGTGCAACCTACGGCCACTACGAACTGACTCTTGCCTTCTTTTTCATAATTAGGCAATAAGAAGTCCATAGTTGAAAACATGGTACTCAAAAATTGTTCCGTCACCTCGAAGGAATTAATGTATTCATTAACCTGCGGTACACGGCCCGTTTTATGACGAAATTCCGGATTATAGTACGGATTTGGTAAAAAACGAACGTCCCATACCATATCCGCATCAAGAGGAATGCCGTATTTAAAGCCGAAACTTACGACTGACACGGCAATGCCCTGTTTCTTTTCTTCCAATTGTGAAAACTTCTGACGCAAGTACGCCTTCAACTGGCTCGTTTTCATGTTCGTCGTATCGATAATATAATCGACAAACGGACGGATGGAGTCAAGAATCTTGCGTTCTTTTTTAAGACCTACCGTAATGCGGCCGTCCGGAGCCAACGGATGACTGCGACGACTTTCTTTGTAACGTCGAATCAGCGTTTCGTCGGTAGCATCCATGAACACGATTTCATAAGGAACCTGCATTTCTTTGAGTGATGCCAACGCGTCGGACAAGCTTTCAAAAAACTGGCCGCCGCGAATATCCACCACCAGCGCCACTTGATTAATACGGTCGCTTGCTTGGCGGCACAAGTTACTAAACTTCGGAATTAAAACGGGCGGCAAATTATCTACACAAAAGAACCCCATATCTTCCAGGGCTTGCATTACCTGTGTTTTGCCTGCACCGGACATACCTGTCACAATGAGTAATCTGAATGTACCTTCCACAATAGGTCTCCCTTCCTATAAAATATGCTCCTCGAGCCAGTGCGCTACCCCGTCATCTTCATTAGACGGACATATTTCGTGAGCCACCGCTTTTACATTATCATCCGCATTCGCCACGGCTACCGCCGTGCCGGCGTATTTCAGCATAGAAATATCGTTTTGCGAATTGCCGAACGCCACTACCTGCTCCGGTTTCAGCCCTAATTCTGAAACCATATGAGCCAAGGTGTTGCCCTTCGTGCAATTCATACTGTTAATCTCTAAGAAATTCGGCTTGCTGCGCACAATTTCCACTTTGTCGGCAAACTCTTTATTTAAACTTGCTTCTATGTGCAGAATCTTTTGCGGCTGCGCAATAAACAATAACTTATTCGGCCCTTTCGGTGCAGTGTACACCGCATCACCGATATATACCGGCTTGGCACCGACACCTTTTTCATACATGCGAGACTCTTCCGTTTCATGATGAACGAGCAATTCATCATCGATATAAGACTGCACATACCAATCATTGGTTTTGGCCAATTGCAAAATCTCGTTAGCCACCGACACATCTACCGTTTGTTCAAATAACTTTTCACCTGATTCGATGCGTTGCACCAACCCGCCGGAGAAAAGTATCATAGGCAAATCACCGATGTCCATGGCGAGCCCCACCGGCCGTGCCGTCTGGTACATGCGGCCTGTGGCAATCACAATGTGAATGCCCTTGGCCTGTACTTTTTTCAAAATACTTCTTGTATAGTCTGAAATAGTATTATCTTCTCTCACTAATGTATCGTCTAAATCAATTGCCAATAATCGTATATCTGTCATAGATACCCTCACAATCCGATCTAAATTCTATCCTCTAAAACCCGCTAATCTATTTTAAGGGGCTATTATTAAGTATACCATATTTGCTGAAGTTATTCGACTTTTATCAATCTTTACTACTGTTTATGTTACGATATAATTATATAGTCATTTTATTTTTGAAAGGAGGGATTATTTTAATTGAGTACTCATCTTTATTCTTGAAAGGAGGTATTGCTATTGAATAGATGACTCAATAGCGACTATGAATGACTGCAAAACGTTCAGCACTTTTACATTCGCGTATCTCACGAAGAACAAGCTATGAACGGCTACTCTTTACAAGCTCAGGAAAACAGGCTACGCCAATATGCCTTGGAGCATAATTATCAAATTGTGGAGTGTTATCGCGATGAGGGCATTTCAGCCCGCAGTCGCCCCGGTCGCCGTAAAGAGTTTGCCCGAATGTTACAAGATGTTCAGGCCGGTCGAATCGACTGTATCTTATTTATTAAGCTGGATCGATGGTTTCGTAATGTTTCCGATTTTTACACTTATCAGGCTATTTTGGATAAATATAATGTTGTCTGGGAAACAACGGAGGAAGATTACAATACAAATACGGCTCAAGGTCGTCTCTACCTTAACATTAAGCTATCCATTGCTCAAAATGAATCGGACACTACTTCGGAGCGAATCAATTTCGTATTTGCCGATAAAATTAAACGAGGTGAAGTTATCTCCGGCAAATTGCCTTTAGGTTATTCTATCAAAGATAAACATATCGTTCCCGATGAAAAAGCACCTATTATCCGTGATGTTTTCAATTATTATTTAAAAACTAAATCAATTCGACAAACCATGATTTATTTAGCTGAAAAACATGGCATCGTTCGTGCCTATCCTACCATTACCCAATTATTGCGTAATGAAAAGTATATGGGGCGTTTTTATGGAATTGATAATTATGCCCCTCCAATTATTTCTCAAGATACCTTTTCGGCAGTTCAACAGGAGTTAAAAAGACCACGCCATCATGGAGCATCCTTCTCAGCCAAGGAATTAAGCGAACCATATCTTTTTAAGGGACTGCTTCGATGCCCCTCATGTCACCACCGTTTAGTCGGTATGCGACGACGGTACAAAGATAAAATTTATGTGTACTATCAATGCCCTCAATCCATTAATCACTCCGATATTTGTGGCAATAAAGCGCTATATAAAGAACCTCAAATAGAAGGTGCACTATTGGTGGCTATACCGCAACTTATTAAAACGTCCGCCCCTTATCTTTCTTCATCGATATTACAGCTATATTTACAGTGCCATAAGGATTATCAGAAATGGTCACTTGTCGGTAAATATCAGTATTGGCATTTTTTACTGAAATCCGTACTACTCCCTGCTATATCGTCTCGAAGTTCGAACTTGTTAAATCCTACAGCAACACAGAAATTAAATGCAAAACTACTTTCAGCATTATTAAAAGATTCTTCTTTAAATGATTCTAAAAACAACAAACTATTTACAGAAACAAACTATGTAATACCTATTGAAAACGTACAACTCAATGAAAACTATGCTTTAAAATTCAGTAACAATTAAAATTAAATATGGCAAGAGTTTTAAAACACTAAGATAAATTTTTTCAACGTTAAATTGAAAATTCACTACTTGTTTCACGGTTTTACATAAATTGTACCCTAAGGGGTAATTACAATGAAAAAACGTTTTGCAGCCGTATTTGCAGCAACTGCTGTACTTGGCGTAACTACTGCATTCGCAACTAATCCATTCTCCGATGTAACTCCTAACGATTGGGCATACCAGAGCGTATCTCAATTGGCAGCAGCTGGTGTAATCAACGGTTACCCAGATGGCACTTTCAAAGGCCAGAACAACATCACTCGTTACGAAATGGCTCAGATGGTAGCTAAAGCTATGGCTAACGAAGCTCGTGCTAACGCTGAACAACAGGCTATGATCAACCGTTTGGCTGATGAATTCGCTAGCGAATTGAACAATTTGGGCGTTCGTGTTGCTACTTTGGAAAACAAAGTTGGTAACGTAAAAGCTACAGGCGACGTTCGTCTTCGTTACCAAGGCTTTGAAAAGAAAGGTATCATTAACGAAGATAAACCAAGCAAAAAATCTTACTTCGATTATCGTGGTCGTGTTCAATTCAATGCACAAGTAAATGAAAACACAACTGCTGTTATCCGTATCGTTGGTTCTAACGAATTCGGTAATGCTAACAAAGCTTCCGTATCTGCTGACCGTATCTATGTAGCTCATAAATTCGGTGATGAACTTACAGCTGTAGGTGGTCGTTTCGGTGCATTCGTTGGTAACGGCTTAATCTATGATGATACTTTTGACGGTGCTGCTTTGGCATAGCATACGACAATGGTAAATTCAGTGCTTTAGCTGCTTACGGTTACTTTGTTGAAGGCGAATTAAAAGGTCTTTCTGAAGAAAATAACCTTTCCGTAACATTGTTACAGGCTCAAGGTAAACTTAGCGATGACATCACTATCGGTGGCTTCTATGCATTCGCTAACAACAACGGTTCTAAATTTGCAAGTGCTTATAATTTAGATGGCGACAGCTTCGACATCTATGGCGGTTTTGCTGACTTCCAGTTCAAAAACGTTTGGATTGGCGGCGAATACGCTACATTTGCTGAAGATGCTAAAGAAGGTGGCAATGACGCTTGGGTAGCTGGTATCGGTTTCGGTAACTACAACATTAAAGAAGCCGGTTCTTGGGATGTTAAAGCTCAATACTTTGATTTAGCTGAAAAAGCTCCTGTATTCAGCTCCACTTGGAATCAACCTGCAAACTACAACTACAAAGGTTGGTTAGCAACTGTTGATTACGCTTTAGCTAAAAACGTTGGCTTATCTGCATACTGGGCATTCAACGGTGAAACTCAGGACGGCGAAGACGTATCCGATTACTACCGTGCAGAATTAAACTACAAATTCTAATTTCTTGTAAAACAGAATTAATAAGTAGTGAAAATCATAACCACCCGTAGAACGGGTGGTTTGCTCTGACCCTATAAGGGTCTTTCTCTAGTGGTTGCCCTCTAAAGAGGGCTTTGAGTAATCTGACAACCACTCTATTACCACTGGCTGCCCCC
>ENA-OQJC01000224-OQJC01000224.1-human-gut-metagenome-genome-assembly--contig:-NODE-224-length-17833-cov-3.439286_pt1 | contig 17833 bp, 16 predicted proteins | sample MGYA00242600_ERZ504766 | MGnify/ENA primary metagenome ERZ504766 (study PRJEB26092, sample SAMD00036364) | human gut metagenome | host: Homo sapiens | study: EMG produced TPA metagenomics assembly of...
AGGGTCGCATAGCTGGACAGGTGGTTCTGGACGATATCGCCGATGGATGCGGCAGACAGGAAGTACTGCTGGCGCAGGCGCAGGATCTTGCCCTCAACATGGTTATTCGTTGGGGTTACAGCACCTTGGAGATCAGCTCTGCATTGGCGTTCTTGCTCATTGCAGTGTTGTAGTTGCCCAGAGAGAAGCTGGACATATCAAAGTCCGGGGCCTTTGCCTGCCACAGGCGCAGCTTTGCAACGCCCTTGCCGTCGTAGCCCTGCACATACATATCAGAGGGAACAGCCATGACGCTGTTGTAGTTGGTGTGCTGGATATAGTGGAAGCCGTTGTCCCAGTTCTCGTGGATCTCGCCGTCAAAGCGCACTTCCACAGCCTGATCGGGGTGGCTCTTCAGCCAGACCTGACCGCCGGGCAGCCAGTTGTCGGCACGCTCCTGCTGCCAGCCGTCCACGATCTTCTGCTTGAAGATGCCGTACTCGTACAGGATGGAGTAGCCGGTGCCGCAGATGCCGGTGGTGGCCATGCCGTCCAGATAGCAGGCAGCCAGACGGCCCAGACCGCCGTTGCCCAGACCTGCATCCGGCTCTTCCTCAAAGATGCTGTCAATGTTGATATCAGCATCGGACAGGGCCTTTTTTGCCACCTCGTCCAGACCCAGGTTCAGCAGGCTGGTCTTCAGGCTGCGGCCCATCAGGAACTCCATGCACAGATAATACACCTGCTTGGTGCCGGTGCCAATGGCCTTGGACTGGAACTTCTTGTGGTTCTCACTCATCATCTGGCGGCAGATCAGAGCCAGAGAGCGGTAGATCTGCTGGTTGGAAGCAACGCTCAGCTCCACGCCGTACTCGCTGGTGAGCTTGTCCTGAAGAAGTTTACCGAATTCTTTCGATGTCATAAAGGTACTCCTATCCGCATAAGTTTTCAGCTTTGCTAAAATAATTGAAATAATTGGCGCCTGCAGGCACTTTCCCTCACTTGCTCTGCCGCCAACATAACAAAAATATTATAATATGGCAGAATGACAAATGCAAGGAATCAGGGGATTTTTTCCGTAACTGACATTTTTTTATTGAACTTTCTGATAAATATGCCAAAATTTCAAAAAATACACTTTTTCTTGATGCTTATTTATATTATAATAGGGAGAGAAAGCTGTGTTCCGAAACATTTTCGGGGACAAACTCCGGGAGAAATGTGCCGGGTAACTCGCCCGGCGGGTGACAAGACACAAAAACGGTACCGGGAACGGTGCCATTTCCCGGCAAAAATCAGAAGATCACTGCCCGCTGCGGGACAAAAAAGGATAAAAAGGGGAAACAGATATGGTCAACAAGGTACGGGTGAACATTGCAGGTACGCCGTATGCCATTGCTACGACGGACCCGGAAAAATATATTTTATCGCTGGCGAAAAAGCTGGATGAAGACATCACCAAGCTTTTGGACGATAATGCGAATCTTTCGGTGACTAAGGCGGCGGTGTTCTGCGCCATGGATTATCTGGACGAATACCGCAAGAGCACCGGCAGTGCTGAGAATATGCGCAGCCAGATCCAGGATTACATTGCGGATGCTACCCGCGCAAAGCTGGCGGAAGATAAGGTCAAAGCAGAGAATGAGGTGCTGCGGCGGGAAGCTGCCGCCCTGCGCGAACAGCTGGAAAAGATGCGCAATAAGGAAGCCCGGCGCGAGGAGCGCGCCCAGCAGGCGGCACAGCAGTCTGTTGCCGAGGGCGAAGCGGACAAGGCGGAATAAGCCGTTTACAGAATAAAGGAGAAGTATGTCAAAGATCGAGATCCTTGCCCCGGTGGGCAACGAAGAAATGCTGCGTGCCGCTGTGTTCAGCGGTGCCGACGCAGTGTATCTGGGTTTTTCGGGTTTCAATGCCCGCACCAGTGCCAACAATTTTAACGCGGATACGCTGAAAGATGCGGTCACCTTCTGCCATGCGCGGGGCGTGGCTGTGCATGTGGCGCTGAACACCACCGTCTATGGCGGCGAGCTGCCCGCGCTGGAACAGGCCATCCGTGCCGTTGCAGCCAGCGGTGCCGATGCGGTCATCTGTCAGGATCTGGCAGTGGCAACGCTGATCGGTAAAATTGCACCGCAGCTGCCGCGCCACGGCTCCACCCAGATGAGCGTGCACAGCCTGCAGGGTGCGCTGGAGCTCAAGGAGCTGGGCTTCACCCGCGTGGTGCTGGCCCGTGAGCTGAGCATGCCCGAGGTGGAGCATATCACGAAGCACTGCGGCATCGAGACCGAGTGCTTCGTGCACGGCGCGCTGTGCATGTGCGTCAGCGGCCAGTGCTACATGTCGGCCTTTCTGGGCGGACGCAGCGGCAACCGCGGTTCCTGTGCCGGCCCGTGCCGCCTGCCGTTTGAGGCAAATGCCCTGCCGGAGGGCAAGCCGGGCCGTCTGCACCACCTGTCCTTAAAGGATAATTCGGTCATTGATAAGCTGGACAAGCTGCAGGCGCTTGGCGTGGCATCGGCAAAATCGAGGGCCGTCTGCGCACGCCGGAGTATGTGGCGGCGGCAGTCAGCGCCTGTCTTGCGGGCCGCGAGGGCCGCGCCTACGACCGCGACCTGTTGAAGAATGCTTTCAGCCGTTCCGGCTTCACCTCCGGCTATCTGGATGGAAAGATCGACGGCACCATGTTCGGCGTGCGCAGCGAAGCAGATGCAGAACAGACCAAAAAGACCCTGCCCATGCTGCGGGAGCTTTACCGCCGTGAGCGCAGCCGCGTGCCGGTAAAGATGAAGCTGGAAATTGAAGAGGGCGGCGAAAAGCTTACTGTCACCGATGCAGACGGCAGCAAGGCCTTTGCCTATGGGGATGCAGAGCCGCAGCCTGCCCGTACTGATCCCACCGAAAGCCTGCACCGCAGCCTTGCCAAGACCGGCGGCACGCCTTTTGCGGTGGAAGATCAGGATATTACCGTGGAAATGGACGGCGGGCCGTGGTTTATCCCGGGCGGTGCGGTGAACGAGCTGCGCCGCGAAGCGCTGGATGCCCTGCTCAAAAAGCGGGAAGTGCTGCGCCCGTGGCCCACCACCGAGGAGCATGTGCCTGCTCTGCCGCTGCGCACCCTGCCGTCCCGCCGCACCCTGCGTGCCCGGTTCGAGAACTGGGAGCAGGTGCCGGAGCGGGCGCTTGACGGCATCGAGTATCTCATCCTGCCCATTGCGCAGGCCGACCGCGTGCCCCGGGAATGGCGGGCAAAGACCCTTTTGGAACTGCCTCGGGTCATGTTTGGCAAGCTGGAAGAGGATACCGCCCGCCGCATCGCGGCCACGCAGGACGCCGGTTTTGCAGGCTATGAGGTGAGCAATATCGCCCACCTGCGCCTGTGTCGGGGCCTGCCCATGAGCGGCAGCTTTGGCCTGAACATCACGAACCAGCTGGCCGCGCAGTTCTACGCGGACAACGGCCTTGGCTCCATGCTCATCCTGCCCGAGGTGAAGGACAGCGACATCAGCACCATTGCGCCCACCCATAACGGCAGGCCCGGTGCCCACCGGCGTGCTGGTGTACGGCCATATGCCGCTGATGATCACCCGTGCCTGCCCGCTGCAGAACATCCACGACTGCGCCCACTGCGACAAGACCGGCGTGCTGACCGACCGCAAGGCCAAGAAGTTCCCAGTGCGGTGCGGCCTCGGTGTGCGCACCATCTATAACCCTGTACCTATTTATATGGGGGATAAGCCGGGCGCTTTGACGGTGGACTACGGTGTGGCTTACTTCACGCTGGAAAGCCGGGAGGAAGCGGCCAAAGTTCTGGAGATGATCCGCACCCATGCACCCTTTGAAGGTGATTTTACCCGTGGGTTGTATTTTAAAGGTACGAACTGAAACTCCTTCCATCATTGCTGACGCAATGCCACCTCCCTGAGGGAGCTGTCGAGCGTATGCGAGACTGAAGGAGCTGCTATAAAATCAAAACGAGGTATACTATGGAACCCATCACAGTAAAATATAAGGTATTGGACACCCGTGCCAAGGTGCCCTCTTACGCAACCCCCGGCTCTGCTGCCGCCGACCTGTGCGCCGTACTGGACGCGCCGCTCACCCTTGCCCCCATGGAGCGGGCACTGGTGCCCACCGGCCTTGCCATCGAGCTGCCCGGCCCCCACAGCGTGGCACTGGTGTACGCACGCAGCGGCCTTTCCATCAAGCACGGCCTGTGCATGGCCAACGGCGTGGGTGTGGTGGACAGCGATTACCGCGGCGAGCTGAAGGTGCCCATGGTCAATCTGGGCAGGGAAGCCTACACCATTCAGCCCGGTGAGCGTGTGGCCCAGCTGTGCATCGCACCGGTGTACACCGCTGCCTTTGTGCCTGCCGAAGAGCTGGGCGATACCCAGCGCGGCGAGGGCGGCTTTGGTTCGACGGGTAAATAATAAAACTGGCTTGCCCGCTCAGGCCGCTTCGCGTCCAGCTCTCCCAAAGGGAGGGCCCTTGGCAAAATCGTGAACTTCGCGTGAACTGCCAAAGGCTCCCACTTTGGGGGAGCTGGCAAAACCGCAAGGTTTTGACTGAGAGGGCGAGGATGTTGAAAAGAAAGATGAATCCTATGAATTTGATTTTAGCTTCCGGCAGCCCGCGCAGGCGGGAGCTGCTCTCCTTATATACCACCAATTTCACCGTCTGCGTCAGTGACTTTGACGAAAGTGCGGTGCAGGCCGCTACGCCTGCCCATCTGGTGGAACAGCTGGCCCGGGGCAAGTGCCTTGCTGTTTCGGCCCAGCACCCGGGCGCTGTGGTCATCGGCTGTGATACGGTGGTGGATGTGAACGGCGAGGTGTTCGGCAAGCCACACAGCGAAGAGGACGCAAAGCGGATGCTGCGCGCCCTTTCCGGTGCCACCCACGAGGTGCACACCGGCGTGTGCATCTCGGACGGTGCGCGCACTGAAAGCTTTGTGGACAGCTGCCGCGTTACCTTCTTCCCGCTGGGTGAAGAGGAGATCGACTTCTACGCTTCCACCGCCGAACCCTACGATAAAGCCGGTGCCTATGCCATTCAGGGACGGGCGGCCCTCTGGCTGGACCGTATTGAGGGCGACTACTACACCATCATGGGTCTGCCGGTGAGCCGCACCGTACAGCTGCTGGCACATTTTGTGTGATAAAACTGGAAAAAACGAAGAAAAACTTGCGCAAACGCTTGAGAAATCATTGCCTTGCGGCTATAATAGAACCGTGTTATTCTGCGCAAAGGCGGCACAAAAGGGCTGCCGGATGTTCTGGCGCTATAGATAAAATGGGAAGCATAAGGAGAATTTTTACAATGGGCCTGTTTTCTAAAGATGTAGGTATCGATCTGGGTACCGCAAATACTCTGGTATATATGAAGGGCAAGGGCATCATCATGCGGGAGCCTTCGGTCGTGGCTGTGGATACCAAGACCGACGAGGTACGCTGTGTGGGTGCCGAGGCAAAGGCTGTCATTGGCCGTACCCCCGGCAGCATCGTGGCTGTGCGTCCGCTGAAGGATGGCGTGATCGCTGACTTTGACATCACCACCAACATGCTGGAAAATTTCCTCAAGAAGGCATGCGGCAACAGCATGTTCTCCCGCCCCCGCGTGGTCATCTGCATCCCGTCCGGCGTTACCGAGGTGGAGCGCCGCGCTGTGCGCGAGGCTACCCTGAAGGCCGGTGCCCGTCAGGTGTCCGTCATTGAGGAACCCATGGCAGCAGCCATCGGTGCGGGCCTGCCCATCAGCGAGCCTACCGGCAGCATGATCGTGGATATCGGCGGCGGCACGGCTGAGATCGCTGTGATCTCTCTGGGCGGCATCGTGGCCTCCCGCAGCGTGCGCATGGCAGGCGATATGTTCGATCAGGCCATCATCGCCTTCATCAAGCGCAAGTACAACCTGCTGATCGGTGAGCGCACCGCAGAGCAGATCAAGATCGAGATCGGCTCCGCCTATGCGCTGGACCCCGAAATGACCATGGAGATCAAGGGCCGTAACCTCGTGGACGGCCTGCCCAAGAACATCGTCGTCCACTCGGAGGATGTGCGCGAAGCTCTGCTGGAATGCCTGGTCAAGATCACCAGCGCCATCAAGGAAACGCTGGAGCGCACCCCGCCGGAGCTGAGTGCGGATATCATCGACCGCGGCATCACCCTGACCGGCGGCGGCGCACTGCTGCGCGGTCTGGATCAGCTGATCCAAAGCGAGACCGGCATCGACGTACACATTGCGGAAGACCCGCTGGACTGCGTGGCCAAGGGTGCCGGTGCGGTGCTGGATCATGTGGATGTCCTGCATGACGTGCTGGACACCGACGGCGGCCACATGTAACACGGGCAAGGCCCACACTTGCGGAAAAAGGCTCTTTTGCGCAGCGTCTGCGCTGATTTCCGCTGCAAACAATGTCTCTTGCGCGGATGGCAGGGCTGTCCGCGCTTTTCTTATGGCATCCACCCGAAACAGGAGGGTACTCCCTTGAAGGACTTTTTTGACACATGGAAATTTAAGATATTGGTAGCCGTGGCGGTGTTTCTGGTGGGCATCATGGCCTATGCCGGTGCCAACGGACGGCTGACTGCTGCCCCGCAGGAACTGCTGGGCGTGGTGCTGATGCCGCTCCAGAAGGTCACATCGGCACTGAGCGGCGGCATTGGCTCGGTGTGGGAAAAATCACCAGCATCGATGAGGTCATGGAACAGAACGAACAGCTGGAAGCGGAGAATGCTGAGCTGCGCCAGCAGATCGTGGACTATGACCGCATCAAGGCGGAAAACGAAGCCTACAAGGCGCTGGCCCGCATTCAGGATTCCAACACCGAAGCAAGCTATATTTCTGCCTTTGTGATCGGTCGCGACCCGCTGGATGAGTTCGGAGGCTTTACGCTGGACTGCGGCACGGTGAACGGCGCAGCCGTGAACGATGCCGTGATCAGCGATAAGGGCTATCTGATCGGCATGGTGGTGGAAGCCGATACCACCAGCTGCAAGGTGATGACCATTCTGCACCCCACGCTTCAGCGCTGCGGGCGTGGTATCCCGCACGCGGGAAAACGGCATTATCAATGGCAGCACCGATTATGCCGGTGACGGCCTCGTGCGTGCTGACCAATCTGGAACGCGCCACTGAGACGAAGATGGGCGATCAGGTGATCACCACCGGTCTTGGAGGAGTGTTCCCGCCGGATCTGCTGGTGGGAACCGTGCAGAAGGTGGAGCCGGAAGTCAGCGGCAAATCTTCCATTGCAGTGGTGCGCCCGGGTGCAGACCCGCGCACGGTCAAGCACGTATTCGTTATTACCGACTATTAAGGGGGCGCATTTGTATGGAATCACGCCGCATGCGCAGCCGCAGTCAGATCTTGAAATGGGTCTGCTACGCGGTGGCACTGTTTGTGTGCGCGGCACTGCAGACGACCCCCGGCCTGCTCCAGCTGGGGCAGGCAAAGCCGCTGTTCATTCTGCCGCTGTGTCTGGCTGTGGCCGTGTATGAAGGCGAGTTTGCAGGTGCGCTGTTTGGTGCCGTGAGCGGCCTTTTGTGGGACTACACCGCCGGGCGCACCGTGGGTATGCTGGCGCTGGAACTGCTGTTGCTCTGCTTTGCGCTTTCGGTGCTGGTTCAGGTGTATCTGCAGGGCAGCACATGGAACTTTGCGCTCATCAGCACCGGCACGGCCCTTGTGGTGCTCTCGCTGGACTGGCTGTTCTTCTACTACATGCCCGGCTACAGCTGGGCGCTGAGCCGCTGGCTGACCTTTGTGCTGCCTTCGGCCATGATGACGCTGGTGCCGTCGCTGGTGCTGTTCAGTCTGGTGCGGCACATTTACAGCGCATTCAAAATCGACAACGGCGTAGTCTGAACCGCCGGAGGAAACGCGGATGAACCAAAACGAACGAAAAACCGTTGCGCGCCGGATGATCCTGCTCATTGCAGTGGCATGTGTTATCATGGGCCTGTACGTGATGCGGCTGATCTTTCTGCAGCTGGTCAACGGCGACGACTTCAAGGCCAAGGCCACCAACACCACCGACTATAACTTTACGGTCACGGCGGCCCGCGGCGATATCGTGGATAGCGCTGGGCGGCGCATTGCCACCACAACCACCAGCTACAATGTGGTCCTCAACAAACTGTTGATGGGCGACCGGGATCTGGACACCATGCTGCAGCAGATCGTGGAGCTGCTGCGTGCGAATGGCGAGAGCTGGAATGATACGCTGCTGATCGGTCAGGCGGACGCAGCAGGCAATTACGCCTTTACGGACGATGACACGTCCACCAGCGACCAGAAGCAGCTGGCAGACATGAAGGAAACGCTTGGTCTGCAGCAGTACGCCACCGCCAACGATGTAATGGAAATGCTGGTGGAAAAGAACGATCTGCAGGATTTTTCGCCGGAATGGCAGCGTGTGCTGGCCGGCATCCACTACGAGATGGACCGGCAGGCGTTCTCCAATGTGAACAATTTTGTCATGGCGGAGAACGTGAGCACCCTCGCGGTGGCCACCATCAAGGAGCACAGCCTGCAGCTGCCAGGTGTGGAGATCGTGGAAACCAGCGCCCGCAGCTACGACCAGAGCGATATCGTCCCGGCGGTGCTGGGCCGTGTGGGCAAGATCACGGCGGAAAAGTGGAAGGTGACCGATTCCAACGGTCAGGTGACCTATCCGCTGCGGGAAAAAGGCTATAACATGAACGATGTTCTGGGCATTTCTGGTCTGGAATCCGTTTATGAGGACGAGCTGCGCGGCAAGGACGGCGTGGAGACCATCACCCGCAATTCGGACGGCGTGATCGTGGATACAAAGCTCACCACTGTGCCGGAGCCGGGCCATACCGTGCAGCTGACCATTGACAGCAACTTCCAGCGTGCCGTGGACAAGGCACTGGCGGACAACATTGATATGATCAACCGCGTATACAATACCGGCACCATGAAAGCTGCCGCCGGTGCGGTGGTGGTGCTGGACGTGAAGGACGGCAGTGTGCTGGCTGCTTCCAACTATCCCAGCTATGACCAGAACCTGTATGCCGCCAACTACAGCGAGTACAGCTCCGACCCGAGCCTGCCGCTGTTCAACCGCGCATTGCAGGGCCTGTATACGCCGGGTTCTACCTTCAAGCCCGCCGTGGCGGTGGCTGCACTGGACAGCGGCCTCATCAACCAGTATTCTACCGTTTACTGCAACGGCGTGTACAACTACTTCAAGGATTACCACCCCCGCTGTACCCGCCATGGCCACAGCGGCAACATCGATGTGGTAACGGCCATCAAGTGGAGCTGCAACATCTTCTTCTATGATGTTGGCCGCCGCCTGACCAGCGATGTGTACGATGCCTATGCCTACAAGCTGGGTCTTGGCCAGCGCACCGGTGTGGAGGTGGGCGAGGCCGTGGGCCGTCTGACCACCAAGAGCGACTCCAACTATACGGCATCGCTGGATGTGCAGGCCGCCATCGGTCAGGGCAACACGGTGGTCTCGCCCATCCAGCTGGCTACCTACGCGGCAACGCTGGCCAACAACGGCACCCGTTACCGCACCCATTTCGTCGAGGCCATTCTGGACACCAACACCGGCGAGGTGCTCAGCGAGACCAAGCCCGAGGTCATGGATGTGATCGAAGGCACTGGCAACACCTTTGAGCTGGTGCGGCAGGGCATGAAGCAGGTGCCCAGCACCATCAGCGGCAAAATTTCCAGCTATCCGGTGCCGATCGCCTGCAAGACCGGTACACCTCAGCGCAGCGAGACCTATGCGCCCGGTAAGCACTATCTGAACGCCATGATGGTGGCTTACCTCCCGGCGGATGATCCGCAGATCGCCATTGGCATTAGCATTGAGTACGGAGGCTATGGTGCCCGTACCGGTGATCTGGTGGTGGACATTGCAAATGCCTATTTTGCCCTGAAGGATGGCAGCCTTGCCCAGCAGGCCGAAGCGGAAAAGGAAGCCGAGCAGGCCCAGCAGGAAGATCAGGCGCAGACCACTGACCCAGCGCAGGCCGCTGCAGGCCAGACCACCGGCAATGCCGCAGCCCAGCCTGCCGTGCAGGACGAGCAGCAGCCCGCCGCAGACACCGAGCAGAACCCCGATGCCATTGCGCCGGAGAACTGAAAACGGGAGACAAAACCGACACGGGAAAGGGCACGGCAGCGGGGTTTTGAATGGAAACATCCCTGAAAAGAAAACAAAATTGAATATTCTGTATAAAAAACAGTTGTAAAAGATTGGATTTTGTGATATCATTTCAGGCGAAGGACTTTTTTACAAAAGCGTTCCAATCGTTTAGGAAGAGGAGAGGGTAACGGATGACGATTGCACTCATTGCGCATGACTCCAAAAAGGAGCTGATGGTTCAGTTTTGTACGGCGTACTGCCGCATCCTGAGCCAGCATAAACTGGTAGCGACCGGCACCACCGGTAAACTGATCGCAGAAGCTACCGGCTTACAGGTGCAGCGCTTTCTGGCCGGTGTGCAGGGCGGCGACCAGCAGATCGCATCCCGCATCGCCTGCAATGAGATCGACCTGTTGCTGTTCTTCCGTGATCCCATCAACGCAAAGCCCAGCGAACCCAACGAAATGACGCTGTTGCGCCTGTGCGATGTGCACAACATCCCCATGGCCACCAACATTGCCACTGCCGAGGTACTGATTCACGGCTTGGAGCGCGGCGATCTGGATTGGCGCGATATCGTGCATCCCCAGAACTGACAAAACGATTTGGAATGGCTCCGCGTGTGCTGCGCCATATTCAGCGGAAACTATATTGATAATGCGAAAATCGGGAGCATCTGCGGATGTTCCCGATTTTCATTTTCACGGGAATGGGGTCCGAACCGCAGAATGCATTTCTGCCGCCGTGCGGCTGTTTCCGCAGGAAGCAAAAACAGCAGATGCCGTGTGCCGCAGCGGCCTTGCCTGTAAAAAAAGAATTCCGGAAAATCCGCAGATTTTCCGGAATTCTAATATAAAAATAATGTTTCCGCTGAATATGGACAGAGTGCAACGGAGGCCATTTGAAACGTACGGTTAAACTTTAAAATCCTCGGCCATCTCCGCCACATCTTCCGGGGCAAAATCGCCCAGCGGCAAGATCAGCCGTGCCAGCGTTTCCTGCGGCAGAGCTGCAAGAATCGTGCTGTCATCACTGCCGGTGCCTGCGGGCGGGCAGACGGTGTGCACGCCGTCTGCACCGGTCTCCACCCGGGCACGGTGAGTGGTTGCCACATACTGCATCCCAAGCTTGTCTGCAGCCGTCAGCAGGGCGGCAAACAGCGGCGTGCCGCCTTCGCCCAGAACGTCTGCGTCCTGCCCGGCCAGTGCTTCGGCGTTCAGCACGATGCACTCGATGCCAAGGGCCTCTGCTGCCTTTTTAGCGCTTTCCGCATCGGCGGTCTGTTCTGCTGCCAGCCGCACGGCAGCGCCCGCCACGGCAAAGCCCTGCTGCTGTAAAATGCGCACAGCTACGGCGCATTCTCTGCTGCCGTCCATCTGCACCAGAACCTTATCCTGACTCTCGTAGGTGTCGAACCCACTGCCGGGCAAAAATGTGTCGCTCATGTTCCCTGCCTCCCGCCATGTGCTTTGCTTTGGGCCACGGCCAGCTGGTCGCAGCGTTCGTTCTCCGGGTGGCCTGCGTGGCCCTTGACCCAGACGTAGGTGATCTTGTGCCGGGCTTCCTGCTCCAGTGCCTGTGCCCAGAGGTCCGGGTTCAGGGCGGGGGAGCCATCTGCTTTTTTCCAGCCCCGGCGCTGCCAGTTTTTGGCCCAGCCCTTCTGAAGCCCGTTGATGACATACTGGCTGTCGGAGCACAGCCGTACCTCGCACGGCTCCTTGAGCTGGCGCAGTGCTTCGATAAAAGGCTGTCAGCTCCATGCGGTTGTTGGTGGTGCTGTCGTCGCCGCCGCTCAGCTCTTTTTCGTAAACTTTGCCGTTAAAACGGTAGCGCAGCACGGCACCCCAGCCGCCCGGGCCGGGATTGCCGCTGCATGCGCCGTCGGTGTACACTTCGACCTGCTTCATGCGGTTCTCCTTCTAAAATGAGTTGCTTCTATTTAGCGCTATTTTCCGGCTTCTGTCAAGTGCGAATGTATATTCCGTGCCGGAGCTGCCAAACCTTGGAATTGACAAAAACGCCGGGAAATACTATACTTATCCTAACAAAATGCGTATAGGGGCGCACCGCAGGCGTGTGCCCGGGCGTTCCAACAGAAAAGCCACGGTCGCATCGAGCAGATGGACCTATCTGGCACAAAACCTCTTACGGAACAGGCAGCGGTTTGCAAAAAACACGCTGAGAAATAAATTCTATACGGTGCATCCAACGGAAGCCGATGCGATTTTTCAAGGTGCTTCCCATGCACAGCGCGGCTGTTTCCACAAGCGGGGACGGCCTGCGCTGTAATTATTTTGGAGGTCAGAATGGCACAGTCGAAAGAAAATACCAATAATTCCGCACGCAGCAAGGCAGCAGCAGCTGCTCAGAGCACCGGCGCACCCGCCGCGCAGACGGGCGAAAAGCGCCCCCGCACCACCCGCCGCCCTTATTATAACCGTCGGCCTCGCCGCCCGCAGCAGCCCAGAGAGGCTGCGGTGCCCATCCACATCTACCCGCTGGGCGGTCTGGGCGAAGTGGGCAAGAACATGACCGTGTACGAGTGCAACGGCGACATGATTATCGTGGACTGCGGCCTTGTGTTCCCGGACAGCGACATGTACGGCGTGGACATGGTCATCCCGGACTTCACCTTTGTGGTGCAGAACAAGGATAAGATCAAGGGCCTGCTCATCACCCACGGCCACGAAGACCACATCGGCAGCATCCCGTATCTGCTGCAGAAACTTGACCTGCCCATCTATGGCACTCGCCTGACCTGCGGCCTGATCCGCAACAAGCTGGAGGAGTTCGGTCTGGCAGGCAAGACCAAGTTCGTGGAGATCACCCCCAGACAGAAGATCAAGCTGGGCTGCTTTACCATTGAGCCCATCCATGTGAACCACTCCATCCCGGATGCGGTGGCCTTTGCCATCGACAGTCCGGCGGGCACCATCATCCAGACCGGCGACTTCAAGATCGATTACACTCCGCTGGCCTGCGGCGTCACCGACCTGTCCACACTGGCCGAGTACGGTCAGCGCGGCGTGCTGGCCCTGCTGAGTGATTCCACCAACTCCGAGCGCCCGGGCTTTACCGCCACCGAGCAGAAGGTGGCTGCAGGCGTGCGCAATCTGTTCGCCCGTGCCCGCAACAAGCGGATCATCATTGCCACCTTTGCTTCCAACATCTACCGCGTGCAGCAGATCATCGATCTGGCCGTGGAGGATGGCCGCAAGGTGGCATTCAGCGGCCGCAGCATGGTGAACAACACCGCCATGGCGCAGGAGCTGGGCTATATGCACATCCCGGAGGGCACCCTCATCAGCGTGGATGAGCTGAACCAGTATCCCCCGGAGCAGGTAGTGCTCATTACCACCGGCAGCCAGGGCGAACCCTTGAGTGCCCTTTCCCGTATGGCATCCTGCAGCCACCGTCAGGTGCGCGTGGGCCCCGGCGACTTCATTATCATTTCGGCAAATCCCATTCCCGGCAACGAGAAGAGCGTGACCAAGATCGTCAACGGTCTGCTGCTGCTGGGTGCAGAGGTCATTTACGAGAGCATGTACGATGTGCATGTTTCCGGCCACGCCTGTCAGGAAGAGCAGAAACTCATGCTCACCCTGACGAAGCCCAAGTATTTCCTGCCGGTGCACGGCGAGTACAAGCAGCTCAAAAAGCATGCCCTCACCGCTGCCAGCCTTGGCATCCCCACCAGCAACATTCTGATCGCGGAGAACGGTTCCAATGTCATTCTCAGCCAGGACGAGATAAAGCTGGGCGAGCCTGTCACCGCCGGTGCAGTGATGGTGGACGGCCTTGGCGTGGGCGACGTGGGCAATGTGGTCCTGCGCGACCGCAAGCACCTGTCCGAGGACGGTCTGGTCATCATTGTGGCCACCGTGGACAGCAAGACCGGCAAGGTGCTGGCCGGCCCGGACCTTGTGAGCCGTGGCTTTGTGTATGTGCGCGAGAACGAGAGCCTGATGGACGGTGCACAGAGCATCGTAGAAAATGCGCTGGACCGCTGCGTGGATGAACATGTGCGCGACTGGAACAGCGTCAAGACCCGCGTGCGCGAGGCACTGAGCAGCTATATCTATCGGCGCACCAAGCGCAGCCCGATGATCCTTCCCATCCTGATGGAGGTCTGATCCGGGCACGCTGCCGCAAACAATGCGGCGGAAGGCAGGAGATTTGATGAAACAAAAACCAAGATGGACATTGGAGATGCTCACCGCCAGTCTGGCCGTGCTGTGCAGCCTGCTGGTGCTGGTGCTGCTGATCCAGCGGCCCACGGCATGGCCGGTGCTGCTGGCACTGGTGGTGCTGTGGGGCGTTGTGGTGGTGCTGTTCCGCTGCCAGCTGCGCAAGTGGGTGGCCCGGTGGATGTGCGGCGGCAGCTTTGAAGGCTCCAAGCCGCAGTTCAGTCTGGAACCGCTCTCTCAGCCGGCCGCGCTGCTTTCCGGTGAGACGGTGCTGTGGTACAATGCACAGTTCCGCACCCGCCTGTTGAACGGGCAGGATGCGCTGGTGAACCGCGTGCAGAAGGTGCTGCCCGGCCTTGATCTGCAGCAGTGCCGCAAGCAGGAGGGCCAGCTGCTGACCCTCGCGGACGGCATGTGGAGCGTACACAGCTCCACGGTGCCCGGCGATGCGGAGAGCATGACCCTGCTGGTGCTGAACGAGGAGACCGCCCTGCGCAAGGTGGAGGCGGAATACAAAGCCAGCCGTCCGGGCTATCTGGTGTTTCTGGTGGACGGCTACGACGATGTGTTCGGTGACATGCTGGACAGCGAGCGTGCCCGCCTGCTGGAAGGCATCAACCGCACGCTGGAGGATATGATCGGCCGGGGCAGCGGCTTTTTGCGCCGTGTGGCCAGCGGCCGCTATATCGCTGTGGTGGAAGAGCGCCAGATGGAGCAGTTCGCCAACCGCGGCTACGATGTGCTGGACAAGATCCGTGCGCTGGATCCCAGCGTGAACCTTTCGCTGTCCATCGGCATTGGCCGCGGGGCCAAGACCCTGCGGGAAGCCCAGGATATGGCCGTGCAGGCGCTGGATATGGCGCAGGGCCGCGGCGGCGATCAGGCCGCTGAAATGACACCGGACGGCTTTACGTTCTACGGCGGCGTGAGCCACGGCGTGGAAAAGCGCAGCAAGGTGCGCAGCCGCATCGTGGCCGATCAGCTGGTAAAGCTGATCAAGGAAGCCGACCATGTGGTCATCATGGGCCACCGCATGAGCGATCTGGATGCCATCGGCTCCGCCGAGGGCGTGCTGCGCATCTGCAAAATATGCGATGTCCCAGCGGTGATCGCGGTGCGGCGTGACGCTACCCTTGCGGGCAGCCTGATCGATGCATTGTGCCGTGCAGGCCAGAAGGACGACTTTATCGACCCGAAGGACGCACTGCCCATCATCTCCAAGCGCACTTTGTGCATCGTGGTGGATACATATCAGGTGGGCCTTGTGGAAAGCAAGGATATTCTGGAAAAATGCGGCAAGGTAGCCGTGATCGACCACCACCGCAAGGGCGTGGGCTACATCGAGAACCCGGCGCTGGTCTGCCATGAGCCGTATTCTTCCTCGGCCAGTGAGCTGGTCACGGAGCTTTTGCAGTACGTGGGCGAGCGCGACGACAAGCCCAACCGTGTGGAGGCCGAGGGCCTTTTGTCCGGCATCATGCTGGATACCCGCGATTTTACCCTGCACACCGGTGTGCGTACCTTTGAAGCTGCCGCTGCGCTGCGCCGCTATGGCGCGGAGACGGAGCGGGTGCGCCAGCTGTTCGATGTGACCATGGTGGAGTACAATGCCAAGGCAGATCTGGTGGAAAAAGCACGCATGTACAAAAATTGCGCGATCTCCGTCAGCGGCGAGGTGGCACCGGAAGCCCGCGTGGCCATTGCACAGGCGGCAAACGATCTGCTGACCATTCAGGGCGTGGATGCCAGCTTTGTGGCAGTGCAGGTGGGCACAGGCGTGAACATCTCGGCCCGCAGTCTGGGTGCCGTGAACGTGCAGGTGATCATGGAATCTTTGGGCGGCGGCGGCCACCAGACTATGGCAGCAGCACAGCTCAAGCACATCACGCCGGAAGCAGCCCGTGCCCGCATCGAAGGTGCCATCGACAAATACTATGCATCGCAGAAAAAGGGCGATGTAGAAGGAAAATAAACGGAACAGAGAGGATCACACCCATGAAACAGTACGATTACCTGATCGTTGGTGCCGGCCTTTACGGCGCGGTCTTTGCACAGGAAGCAAAAAAGGCAGGCAAGAAGTGCCTTGTGATCGATAAGCGCAGCCACATTGCAGGCAATATCTACACGGAGCCGGTGGAGGGAATTAACGTCCACCGCTACGGTGCACATATCTTCCACACCAACAACAAGGCTGTGTGGCAGTATGTGAACCAGTTTGCAGAGTTCAACCGCTACACCAACAGCCCGGTGGCAAACTACCACGGCGAGATCTACAACCTGCCCTTCAATATGAACACCTTTAATAAGATGTGGGGCGTTGTTACCCCTGCCGAAGCCAAGGCCAAGATCGAGGAGCAGAAGAAGGAAGCAGGCATCACCGACCCGCAGAATCTGGAAGAGCAGGCCATCAGCCTTGTGGGCACCGATATCTACGAAAAGCTTATCAAGGGTTACACTGGCAAGCAGTGGGGCCGCCCCTGCACCGAACTGCCGGCCTTCATCATCAAGCGTCTGCCGGTGCGCTTCACCTACGACGACAACTACTTCAATGCGTTGTATCAGGGTATCCCGGGCGGCGGCTACACCGCCATGGTGGAAAAGATGCTGGACGGCACCGAGGTGCGGCTGAATGTGGACTATCTGGCCGACCGCGAAAATCTGAACGCTCTGGCCGAGAAGGTAGTCTACACCGGCCCGGTGGATGCCTACTTTGGCTACAAGCTGGGTGCTCTGCAGTACCGCAGCGTCCGCTTTGAGACCGAGGTGCTGGACACCGACAACTATCAGGGCAACGCGGTGGTCAACTATACCGATGCGGAAACTCCCTACACCCGCATCATCGAACACAAGCACTTTGAGTTCGGCACCCAGCCCAAAACGGTCATCAGCCGCGAGTACAGCGCTGAGTGGAAGAAGGGCGACGAGCCGTACTACCCCGTCAATGACGAGAAGAACGGTGCCCTGTATGCCGAGTACAAGAAGCTGGCCGATGCGGAGCCGGACGTGATCTTTGGCGGCCGTCTGGGCGAGTATAAGTACTATGACATGGACAAGGTCATTGAGGTAGCTCTGGACGTGGCTGCAAAGGAACTGAAATAAGAAAACTCCTTCCGTCATCACTTGTGTGATGCCAGCTGTTCCCCTTCTGGCACTTTGTGCCACCTCCCCCGGCCGGGGGAGTCTGTCTCAGTGAGGGAGCCTCTGGCGAAAAGGACAAGCCTTCGGTTTGCCAAAGGCCCCATCTCAGAGGGGGCTGTCTGCGAAGCAGACTGGGGGAGAGTTCACTTGAGGATAATGCTGCAATGCGCGCTTCCTCTTGCTCAAAAGCGACAAATGCGCTATACTATAAACACAACAACTGCACCGGTTTTCCGGTGAGAAGTGAGGGATAACATCATGAAAGTGATTCTCAAGGGAAATGGGGTACAAGAACGTACCGCAATATCAGCGCATCACCATTCCGCAAGATGTTGCGATTTCGACAATGTCGTTCCCGACGAGGGTTTGCAGGACGTGTATTTCGACGAGTTGCGCGAAGTGC
>ENA-OQJC01000226-OQJC01000226.1-human-gut-metagenome-genome-assembly--contig:-NODE-226-length-17743-cov-3.314487_pt1 | contig 17743 bp, 17 predicted proteins | sample MGYA00242600_ERZ504766 | MGnify/ENA primary metagenome ERZ504766 (study PRJEB26092, sample SAMD00036364) | human gut metagenome | host: Homo sapiens | study: EMG produced TPA metagenomics assembly of...
GTCCACCCTTTGCACCGGCTTCCGGCCCCATCTCGATCAGCCAGTCAGCTTCCTTTAAAATTTGGGTATCGTGATCCACCAGCACCACCGAGTTGCCGTCGGCCACAAGGTCGTGCATCACATCGGTCAGGCCTTCAATGTTAGAAGGATGCAGGCCGATGGACGGCTCGTCCAGCACATAGAGCACACCGGTGGTACGGTTGCGCACCGCACGGGCCAGCTGCATCCGCTGGCGCTCACCGGTGGAAAGAGTGGACGCGGAGCGGTCCAGCGTCAGGTAGCCAAGGCCCAGCGAGAGCAGCCGTGCCGCTGCCGTCTGGAAGGATTCGCAGATATTGCGGGCCATGGGCCGCATCTCTTCCGGCAGACTGTCCGGCACACCCGCCACCCAATCGGTAAGCTGCACAAGAGTCATCTGACAAGCCTTGTCCAGCGTGATGCCCCGCAGCTTTGGGGTACGAGCCGCATTACACAGCCGGGTGCCGCCGCAGTCCGGGCAAATGCCTTGCCGCAGGAACTTTTCCACCCGCTTCATGCCCTTTTCATCCTTGACCTTGGAGAGGGCGTTCTCCACGGTATAGGTGGCATTGAAATAGGTAAAATCCAGCTCCCCGGCCTGATTGGAATTTTTGTTATGATAAAAAAATGTGCTTCTTCTCCGCCGGGCCATGGAAAACGATATCCTTTTCCCGGTCGGTCAGGTCGCGGAAGGGCACATCGGTGCGCACGCCCATCTCCCGGCAGATATCCACCATCAGCGACCACATCAGGCTCTTCCACGGGGCCACGGCACCTTCGTCGATCGTAAGAGAATCGTCCGGCACAAGGGTGCTCTCGTCCACGGTCATCACCATGCCGGTACCGCTGCAGGTGTGGCAGGCACCCTGACTGTTGAAGGCAAATTCTTCAGCGGAAAGCGCGCGCACGCTGGCACCGCACTGCGGGCAGAGCAGCGGCTTTTCTGCCGCCACGGCAAGGCTGGGTTCCAGCCAGCGGCCGCACTGCGGGCAGGGATAGCTGGAAAGACGGGAGAACATCAGGCGCAGACTGTTCAGCAGTTCCGTTCCGGTACCAAAGGTGCTGCGGATGCCCGGCACAGCGGGCCGCTGATGCAGTGCCAGTGCAGCCGGAACATACAGCACTTCGTCCACCGATGCCTTTGCCGCCTGCGTCATGCGGCGGCGCGTATAGGTGGAAAGTGCGTCCAGATACCGGCGGGAGCCTTCGGCGTAAAGCACGCCCAGCGCAAGGCTGGACTTGCCCGAACCGGACACGCCCGCCACACCCACGATTTTGCCCAGCGGCACATCCACATTCACGTTTTTCAAGTTGTGCACCCGCGCGCCGCGGATCCTGATATGGTCGACCATCTTCTTTTCCCCCTGCCGTCACCGCTTCTTTTTTAAATAGTACCCAATGCCGATGATATCTGCCAGCGCCCAGCCGATGGGCACGCTGAGCCAGATGCCGGTAACGCCCAGCGGCGTGGCCGAAAGCAGATAGGCCAGCATCAGCGGCAGAGCAAACAGCAAAATGCTGCCGGTGATGGGGCCTTTGGTCAAACTACGCTGCATTGTTTCCGATTCTCCTTTTTATAACGCTGTTTCAGCCGGTGCACTGGCTCTGCCGCCGTCCCGCCTTGAAAGAGACTGCTCTCTTCCTGCAAACTTCTGGCGGTACTCTCTGGGCGTGCAGTGCTTGATCTCCCGGAAGGTCTTTGTAAAGTAGCTGGTATCCGAAAAGCCGCAGTCGGCACCGATCTCGCCAATCTTCATGCTGGTGGAAAGCAGCAGCTCGGCGGCCTTTTCAATGCGGTACTGCTTGACATACTGGATGGGTGTGATCCCCAGCAGCTGCCGGAAGCTGCGCAGGCAGGCGCTCTCACTCAGGGCCACGCAGTCGGAAATGCGCTCCACGTTCAGTTCCTCAGCATAATGCTCTTCCACAAAACGCAGCATCTGTTTCATGCGCTGGGCCGCGATCTGCTCCTGCTGAGAGACCTTTGTTTTTCCACCCTCGCACTGCATTCCCAGCAGATGCACCGCCGCCGAAAGATGGTACCGCGCCTGATTCTCATAGTCAAAGACCTCTTGGGCCACTGCGTCCCAGACTTCCCGCAAATGGCAGAGCACGGCCTTCTGCCCGTCGTCTGCCTCGTCCAGCAGAAAGAACGCCGGTGCTCCCGGCTGAAGCAGCGGGTGTACGAGCTTTTGCCAGAAGATGGTATCCATGCCGCCGATCAGGCGCGGATGGAATACCCCGGAATGCAGCAGGGCATCCCCGGTCTCAGCCTGCTCCACCGCATGGAACACTCCGGAATTGACAAACACGCCCTGCCCGGTCTGCAAAACCAGACGGGCTTTGCTCACGTCCACCGCCAGCGGGCCTTTTACGGCAAGGATGTATTCAAACTCTTCATGCCAATGCCATGCTACCGAGTAGCTTTTGAGGTCCTCTTCATAGCAGGCAATAGGAACAGTGCGCTGCCGTGCTGCACCAGTTCCCTGCCCTCGTCATCCGCCACAACATCCGGCAGGCAGTTGAGCCCGCCCGCTGCTGCACAGCCGGTCTGAAATGCCACGATCAGCCATCTCCTTTCCGTCAAGGTGCACATCTGCATCCGCGCCGGTTTTGTTGTATCAATCGGGCGTTTTTATCCTAATATTCCGCTCCGATGTGTGATATTATTACATCAGCAAAGTACAAGATGCATTGCAAGTATAACACGCTTCCCGGAGGAACTCAAGATTTATGGTACAGCTTCTGCTTCCGATCATTTACATCTCGTTCATCAGTCTGGGCCTGCCGGATTCCCTGCTGGGGTCGGCGTGGCCCTCCATGTATCCGGCGCTCGGTGTGCCGGTGTCCTATGCGGGGCTGATCTCCATGATCATCTCCTTTGGCACCATTGTTTCCAGCCTGAACAGCGACCGGCTCACCCGTGCGCTGGGTACCGGAAAAGTGACCGCCCTCAGTGTGGCCATGACAGCTGCCGCGTTGTTCGGCTTTTCGGTCTCCACACAGTTCTGGATGCTCTGCCTGTGGGCCGTGCCCTATGGGCTGGGTGCAGGCAGCGTGGACGCGGCCCTGAACAGCTATGTTGCCTTACATTATAAAAGCCGCCACATGAGCTGGCTGCACTGCATGTGGGGCATCGGCACCATGATCAGCCCCATGGTCATGGGCCGGGTGCTGGCAGGCGGCGGGCCGTGGACATCCGGCTACCGGTACATTGCCCTGTTCCAGATCCTGCTGAGCGCAGTGCTCTTTTTCAGTTTGCCGCTATGGCAGAGCCGTACTGCAGGCACCGACACCGAAACTGCTTCGACGCGGGCGTTGAGCCTTGGACAGGTATTCCGTCTGCCGGGTGCCAGAGAGGTGATGCTGTGCTTCTTCTGCTACTGTGCATTGGAGACCACGGCCGGTCTATGGGCCAGCAGCTACCTCACACTGACGAAAGGCGTTTCCGCCGGCACTGCCGCCAGCTTTGCCAGCCTGTTCTACATCGGCATCACTGCCGGGCGCGCCGCCTGCGGCTTTTTGACCCTGAAATTCAACGATACGCAGATGATCCGCATGGGTCAGTGCATTCTGGCCGCAGGGGTGCTGGCTCTGCTGCTGCCCGGGCCGCAGATCCTTGCCCTGAGCGGTCTTGTTCTGGTGGGGCTGGGCTGTGCGCCCATCTATCCCAGCATCATTCACTCCACGCCGGAACACTTCGGTGCGGACAGATCGCAGGCGGTCATCGGCATCCAGATGGCAAGCGCCTATTTGGGCAATCTGGCCATGCCGCCGCTGTTCGGCCTGCTGGCAAACAACATCACTCCGGCACTGTTTCCTTTTTACCTGCTGGCACTGCTGGTGCTCATGGTATTCATGCACGAACAGCTGGTGCGCAAAACAAGCTGCTGCTAATTCTGCCATTCTCCTATTTCATATACAGCAAAAGGCTCCCTGTCCGGTCTCGGGCGGGGAGCCTGCTGTTTTAAAGGAGTTATTTACAGGATGCACCGGCTGATGGCGTTGGCGACCGCAAACAGTTCCTGCTGGCCGATAAAGCCGAACTTTGCCTCGTGTGCGTCCGCAAAGCAGACGGTCAGCTGCGATGCCTGCACCGGGTCGCCAAAGCCTGCCGTCTGGATCCCGAAGTGCAGCACCTTGCGGTACGGCAGCACAAAGATCTGCTGCCGGGTTCCAGTAACGCCCTGCATATCCACCATGATGATGCGGTGGGTGGTAAAGATCACCTGATCGCGCACCGTCTTATAGGCACCCACGATGCTCTCACCGTCCAGCAGCAGCGCGCGGGCATTTTTGCAGATATCCTTTTCCTGAAGGCGGATGAGGTTTTCCATTGGCTTATCACGGAATTCCATGGTTTTTGTCCCCTTTCCTACGTGGTTTTCTGCCCTTATTGTAGCATTCCTGCAGGCGGTTTACAAGATGTGCTCTCGCCTTTTGGGCCGGGCTGTGCTATACTGTATGCCAAAGAGATTCTTATAAAAACGAGGTAACTCCCATGGAGATCATCATTCATCAGGCCATTCTGCACGTGCTGGACACCACCATGGATGCGCCTGTACTCAGCGGAAGCGGCATGGAAATGACCGCCGAAAAGACCGCCTATTTCCAGTACCACATCGAAAAGCTGCTTGCCAGCGACGATATCCGCCAGTGCCGCCCGCTGCCGGATTCCGCCTTTAAAAACGAGCTGGAGCACAACCACGATTTTGTGGACCTCTCCTGCCGCATCGCGGGCGTTCTGTTCGACTACATGCACGCGCACACCACCATTCCGGGGGCAGACCTTGCCGTGGTGGATTTTACCCGCGATGGTGAGCCGTGGCTGGGCATCCTGAAGTTGAACTACAAAAACGGCTACACCCACTACACCGAGAATGTGGAGGGTGCCCCGGTGAACTCCATCATCCAGCAGCGGGCCTGCCTGCCCAGCCAGAGCGGCAAGGTAGAGGAAGGTGCCCTTGTCAATCTGACCGACTACTCCATGAAGCTGCTGGAAAAAAAGTTCGACATCGACGGCCACAAGGATTTTTACCTTTCCACGGTAGTGTTCCAGTACACCACCGCCCAGCCGGAAAAGAAAAAGCTGCAGGCCATTCAGGAAGCCGCCGTGCAGGCCGTGCAGGAAAACTACGCAGATCAGCCCCACGTAGAGGCTCAGGTCGCGATGCTGATCGCCAATCAGGCCGCAGACAACGACAATCAGGTATCCATCCAGCAGGTGCGTCAGCAGTTGGAGGAGGAATATCCCCTTGCCGCCGTGCCCTTTGATGATTATGTGGAAAAGAGTGATGTGCTGGAAGCGCCTGAGCAGCCCGTGACCGTGACCCCTGCGCGCATCCGCCGCATGGAGAGCCGCAGCATCCACACCGCCAACGGCATTGAGGTGAAGATTCCCACCGAACTGCTCAACTCGGACAACGAGGTGGAATTTCTGCACAGCGACGACGGCAGCATTTCGCTGCTCATTAAAAATGTGATCCTGTAAGAAACGATTTAAAATTGTCTCCGCGCACGGATCGCGCTCCGACAATATCAGCGGAATCATTATTTTCATATTTGCAAAAGCCGAAAAATCTGCGGATTTTCCGGCTTTTCTTTTTTCACAGGAAGGAGCCGTAACGGGAAACAACAAAAAAGCCATCGTTTTTGCATTTCTGCATCAACGATGGCTTCGTATTGGAGCGGCCGACGAGGCTCGAACTCGCTACCTCCACCTTGGCAAGGTGGCGCTCTACCAGATGAGCTACGGCCGCATATTGGAAACCCTGCTGGATTTCCTTAGCTGGTGCCTCCGATCGGAATCGAACCAATGACACGGGGATTTTCAGTCCCCTGCTCTACCGACTGAGCTACAGAGGCATAAGCGGTGCAATTATCCCTGCACCCTCCCGAGCGATTCTCGCGAATTTCGGGACCCCCGCGAAAGCTTGCGAAGCAAGATTTTGTGGGGAAGAGGAGAAAGTCTGGCGTTCATCACGGCAGTCTTGCTTGCAAGACCGCCCGATGAACTGCAGGACTTTCGACGAGCGACCCGGATCGGGCTCGAACCGACGACCCCCAGCGTGACAGGCTGGTGCTCTAACCAACTGAGCTACCGGGCCAAATGGTGGAAGTTAACGGGCTCGAACCGCTGACCCTCTGCTTGTAAGGCAGATGCTCTCCCAGCTGAGCTAAACTTCCACAAAATGGAGCGGCCGACGAGGCTCGAACTCGCTACCTCCACCTTGGCAAGGTGGCGCTCTACCAGATGAGCTACGGCCGCACATTCCATGTGTTTGTGCCGGACTGTTTACCGGCGACGCTGATTATTATACCGTACCGCCCGGAAATTGTCAACCACAAATTTGCATTTTCTGCAAAAAAGTTGGAAACCCGCCTGTCTGTATTCAAAAGACTTCACTTTTGCGGGCTTTACCTGTGTTATCATTCAAGTTTGCCACGACATACACGAAGAAAATTGATTTGCTTTCCCTTTTGTAAACTATTATAATGGAAAGTGTCATTTTGTCGCCTGTAAGAGCTGCGTCTGTTATGCCGCTGAGGGCATACAGGCGCGTTTTCGTGCGCAGAAATAGGAAAAGCCAGCATAAAGGAGCAAACACAATGTATAAGATCACTGAAAAAGTCGCGCTGAATCCCACCGTGACGAAGATGGTCATTGAAGCCCCGCTGATCGCCAAAAAGGCAAAGCCGGGCCAGTTTATCATTGTGCGCCCGTTTGAGGACAGCGAGCGCATCCCCCTGACCGTGGCCGGTTACGACCGCGAAAAGGGCACTGTGGATATCATTTTCCAGATCGTGGGCGGTACCACGATGGAGCTGAACAGCCTGCAGGTGGGCCAGAGTGTCCACGACTTTGTAGGCCCGCTGGGCCGCGCCACCGAGGTGGAAGGCCTGAAGAAGGTATGTGTCGTGGGCGGCGGCGTAGGCTGCGCCATTGCTCTGCCCATTGCCCGTGAGCTGCACGAGCAGGGCTGTGTGGTGCACAGCGTGGTGGGCTTCCGCAATAAGGACCTGCTGATCCTTGAGGACGAGTTCAAAGCCTGCAGCGACGAGCTGCGCATTATGACCGACGACGGCAGCTATGGCACCAAGGGTGTTGTTACCGCTGCACTGGACGAGCTGGTGGCCGCCGGCAACCAGTACGATCTGGTCATCACCATTGGCCCGCTGATCATGATGAAGTTCGTGGTCAAAACCTGCCAGAAGCATGGCCTGAAGAGCATCGTTTCCATGAACCCCATCATGATCGACGGCACCGGCATGTGCGGCGGCTGCCGCCTGACCGTTGGCGGCGAGACCAAGTTCGCCTGCGTGGACGGCCCCGACTTTGACGGCGATCTGGTGGATTTTGATGAGGCAATGGCCCGCGGCACCATGTACCGCCCGTTTGAGGCACACGCCCGTGAAGCGGCATGCAATCTGCTCAATCAGGAGGTAAAATAAGATGGCTTTCAATATGGACCCGAAGAAGTGCCCCATGCCCACGCAGGACCCCAATGTGCGCAACAAGAACTTTAAGGAAGTTGCTCTGGGCTACACCGAAGAAATGGCCGTGAACGAAGCAAAGCGCTGCGTGCACTGCAAGAACAAACCCTGCCAGACCGGCTGCCCTGTGGGCATCGATATCCCCGAGTTCATCGGCCATGTGGCCGAGGGCGACTTTGAAGCCGCTTATCAGGTGATCAACCGCTCCTCTTCCCTGCCTGCTGTCTGCGGCCGTGTATGCCCGCAGGAGAGCCAGTGCGAGGGCAAGTGCACCCGCGGCATCAAGAACGAGCCGTGGGCATCGGCCGCCTGGAGCGCTTTGTTGCCGACTGGCACCGTGAGAATGTGCACACGCCCCCATCGTGCCCGAATGGAACGGCCACAAGGTGGCCATCATCGGCGCAGGCCCTGCCGGCCTGACCGCCGCAGGCGATCTGGCAAAGCTTGGCTACAAGGTCACCGTTTACGAGGCCCTGCATGTGGCCGGCGGCGTGCTGATGTACGGCATCCCTGAGTTCCGTCTGCCCAAGGCCATCGTGCAGCAGGAGATCGACGGCCTGAAGAAGATGGGCGTTGATTTTGAGTGCAATATGGTCATTGGCAAGGTGCTCACCATCGACGAGCTGATGGACGAGTACGGCTACGAGGCCGTGTTCGTAGGCTCCGGTGCCGGTCTGCCCCGCTTCATGGGCATCCCCGGCGAGAGCCTGAAGGGCGTCTACTCTGCCAACGAGTTCCTGACCCGCTCCAACCTGATGAAGGCTTATCTGCCCACCAGCAAGACCCCCATCCGCACCGGCAAAAAGGTCGCCGTTGTGGGCGGCGGCAACGTGGCTATGGACGCTGCCCGCAGCGCCCTGCGTCTGGGTGCCGAGACCGTGTACATCGTCTACCGCCGCGGCATGGCTGAGCTGCCCGCCCGTAAGGAAGAGGTGGAGCACGCCGAGGAAGAGGGCATCATCTTCAAGACCCTGTGCAACCCTGTGGAGATCCACGCCAACGACGAGGGCTTTGTCAAGTCCATCACCTGCATTGAGATGGAGCTGGGCGAGCCGGATGCTTCCGGCCGCCGCCGCCCCATCGAAAAGAAGGGCAGCGAGTTCGAGCTGGATGTGGACACGGTCATTATGAGTCTTGGCACCAGCCCCAACCCGCTGATCCGCTCCACCACCCCGGGTCTGGAAACCAACAAGCACGGCTGCATCGTTACCGACGGCGACGACGGCAAAACCAGCCGCGATGGTGTGTACGCCGGCGGCGATGCCGTGACCGGCGCAGCCACCGTCATCAAGGCCATGGGCGCAGGCAAGGCTGCTGCAAAGGCCATTGACGAGTACATTCAGAGCAAGTAATCCCCTGTGAAGGTGGGCACCGCCCACCGAATACCGGATATGAAAAATCCCCTGTGCGCTGGCACAGGGGATTTTTTGCATCTTATTCTGCGGTCTCCGTTGTGAGCGCCGGGTAACCCGTCCGCACGCACCGCACAGCGCACCGGGCGCTGCCGCCGGTGGTACAGGTAAAGAGGGTCAGATCCCATTCATCGGACTCCTCCGTCTTTTCGGTCATTTCCTCAATTTGCGTGGGCTGCAGGTTTTCCACATAGGAGACCTCGTAGGTCCAGCGCATACCGTCCATATCCGTAAAATAGACCTGCGCGCCCTCGGTCAGCCACTTGATGGGGCTGAAATGCTTTGCATAGTTGTGGGCGCAGACCACCATGTTATCCGCATAGGTGGAACCGGAGTAACGGCCCGGTGCGATTTTCAGACCCGCATAGCTCCACTGGCTCATCACCGGCAGTTCCAGCCCGATGGACGGAATGGACAGATAGCCGATGTAATCCCAGCCGTTCAGTTCGGTCACGGTCATTTCCTGCGTGGGGTCCAGCTCCGGCTGCAGCGCCACGGTATCCGATTTTGCCTTTTCCTCAATGGCAGCGTTCAGGGTCTGCTCCAGCTCGCCCAGCACCTCCTGCGAGGCCTTGTCTGCACGGGATGCATCCCACTTGTTATAGGCCAGCAGGGCTGCTGCCGCAAGGATCAGCAGCGCGCCCAGCACCATACACACTCTTCCGATTTTCTGTCGCATAGCAATGTTTCCTTTTTGTTCCGCGGTAGGTTTCAACCCTTTCAGTATATGCGCAATTGGTATGTTTGTCCAGTAAAAGCTTACCGCACTGCCCGGTCCGGCACAAGGCGGCACACAAACCGCACCATCAGCGGGGTCAGCGGCAGCCACACCAGCGTGCACACCACATTGAACAAGGTGTGCGCATTCGCGATCTGCCGGGCGATCACGGCAAGCTCCGGCCCTTTGGGCGAAAGTGCAGCCGTCAGCCGCACATACAACGGCAGACCGGCGCAGAACACCGCCGCGCCGGTCAGATTGAACACTGCATGGGCCGCAGCCACCCGCTTTGCGTCCCGGTTTGCGCTCAAGGATGCCAGCACTGCCGTGATGGTGGTGCCGATGTTATCGCCCAGCAGCACCGGCAGCGCACCAGCAAGACCCAACAGACTGCTGCCGTCCAGCCCGGGGCGAGCTGCAAAGTTCTGCAGCAAGGCAATGGTAGCCGAGCTGCTCTGCACTGTAAGGGTCATGCCAAGCCCCGCCAGCAGCCCCAGCCATGGGTGCTGCCGCACCCGACCCAGCCAGTGCACAAACACCGGGCTTTGCGCCAGCGGTTCCATGGCAGTGCCCATATCGGCAATGCCCTCGAACAGCAGGCCAAAGGCGAACACCGCCCGGCCAATAGCCCGGCCCTTCCGCCCCGCACAGGCAAAGCAGAGCAGCAGCCCGGCCAGCAGCACAAGGCCGCGCACATCTTCCAGCCGGAAAGCCAGCAGCTGTGCGGTAATGGTGGTTCCGATGTTGCAGCCAAAGATCACCGGGACCGCCTGCCGCAGGGTCAGCAGGCCCGCACTTACAAAGCCCAGCACCATCACCGTGACTGCCGAGCTGCTTTGCAGTACCGCCGTGACCGCAGCCCCCGCCAGCACGCCCCGCACCGGGCTGCCGGTCACAGCGGCCAGCAGGCTTTTCAGGCGGCTGCCTGCCGCTGTTTCCAGACTGTGGCTGAGCGCATCCATGCCGTATAAAAACAGTGCCAAGCCGCCAAAAAGTGTAAAAATTCTTGTCAGGTTCTGTTCCACTGCCGCCGCCCCTCCCGCAGAAACGTTTCTTATTCTATTTATGCAGCTGCCGGGCGGTTCAGGCTTTCTGCCGCCCTCCCCTTTTTGTGAACTTTTTTAAAATTATCCTAAACTGCCCTTGCATTCTGGGTGCCGGAGGAATACTATTGTCAGGCGTTAATAGTTAACAACTGTTAAGCATTTTGCAATGAGGAGGGATAGAATGTTGAACGAGACCGAAGCCGCCGCGAGCTTTCACGGTCTGTGCCATTTTTTCGGACGGCTGAGCAAGGCATCCCGGGCCGGCATGAAGGCGGCTCTGCGGGGCTGTCCCAAGTGCCACTTTCCCATGCTGGAGGGTCTGGCTCACACGATCAGTACCCGCGGGCAGAACGGAACGGTGTATGTTTCCGATTTTGCCCGGGAGGCACACCAGCCGCTGCCGGCCATCAGCCGCAGCCTGCGCCAGCTGGAACAGGACGGCCTTGTTCTGCGCGAAGCGGACCCGGCTGACCGGCGCAAAACGCTGGTGCGCATCACGCCGGAGGGCTACGCCGCCTGTGCCCGGTGTGAGGATGCCCTCAGCGATTATTTTGCCTGCGTGATGGCCCGGCTGACACCGGAGCAGGTGCAGCAGATGAATACTTTGCGCGGCGCACTGATGGATGCCATCCTTGCGGAAAACGCTTCCCGTGAAGCAAAAAACAACGAAGGGAGAACCGAACTATGACGAAAATTTTCAAGCAGCTGGCCCGGCACTGGGCCGTCTGTCTTGTGGTGTTCGCGCTGCTGTTCGTGCAGGCGTACTGCGATCTTTCGCTGCCGGACTACACCAGCAGGATCGTGGACACCGGCATCCAGCAGGGCGGCATTGAAAGCCCCCTGCCGGAAACGATACGCCAGAGCACGCTGGATGCCCTCACGCTTTTGATGAGCGAAGAGGACGCTGATGCGCTCCAGAACGCCTACGGGTATTATCTTCAGGACGACGGCGTGCTGAAGCTGCGCACCGACCTGACCGATGACGAGCGCACCGCGCTGGAGGATGCCGTCACCACGCCGGACATCGTGCTGTATATGGCCGCCGCGCAGGCAGCGAACGCCCCCGCCGGGCAGGACACCATGGGCATGACCGGTCTTGCTGACATGCAGGACGGCATCCTCTGAGAGCACCACCACGGATAGCGAGACCGTCACCCCCACTGCCGAAGATACTGGACACCGTATGCGCCCAGTTTGCCGCTATGTAGTCCAGATGCCCGGCTTCACCCGCGAAGCTGTCCAGCAGCAGCTGGCCGGTGCTTTTGCCAGTCTGGATGATACCCTGATGGAGAACCTCAAAAGCCAGTCCATGCTTCTGGTGCAGCTGGAATACGAGGCTCAGGGCATTGCCCACGATGTGCAGATGCGCTATCTTTACCGCGTAGGCGGCCAGATGCTGGGCCTGACTTTGCTGATGGTGGCTGTGTCCATTGCGGTGGGCTTCCTCGCCTCTCGTGTGTCCGCCGCCATTGGCCGCGACCTGCGCCGGGAGACCTTTGCCAGCGTCATCGGGTTCTCCAATGCAGAGATCGAGAATTTTTCCACCGCATCTCTCATCACCCGCACCACCAACGACATCCAGCAGGTGCAGTTCGTCTGCGTCATGCTGCTGCGCATGGTGGCCTATGCGCCCATTCTGGGCATTGGCGGCGTGCTGCATGTGCTGAACAGCAGCACCGGCCTTTCCTGGATCATCGTGCTGGATGTGGCCGTTCTGCTGCTGCTCATCCTCTTCCTGATGAGTGTGGCCATGCCCAAGTTCAAGATCATGCAGAAGCTGGTGGACCGGTTGAACCTCGTCAGCCGCGAGATTCTGACTGGCATCATGCCGGTGCGTGCCTTCAGCCGTGAAAAGTTTGAGGAGGAGCGCTTCGACAAGGCCAACAAAGACCTGATGAGCACCCAGCTGTTCACCAACCATGCCATGGTTGCCATGATGCCCTTTATGACCCTCATCATGAACGGCACCAGCCTGCTGATCGTCTGGTTCGGCGGCAAGGCCATGGACAACGGCACCATGCAGGTGGGCGAGATGATTGCATTCATCACCTACACCATGCAGATCGTCATGTCCTTCCTGATGCTGGCCATGGTGGCCGTCATGCTGCCCCGCGCCGGTGTGGCTGCGGAGCGCATCGACGAGGTGATCCGCACCAGGGCCACCATCAACGACCCGGACGAAGCTGCTGCAAAGCCCGCGCAGGAGCACGAAAACTGGCAGGGTGAGGTAGAGTTCCACGATGTGAGCTTCCGCTTCCCGGGTGCGGACAGCGATGCGCTGGAGCACATCAGCTTTACCGCAAAGCCCGGCGAGACCACCGCCATCATCGGCTCTACCGGCTGCGGCAAATCCACCCTGCTCAACCTCATCCCCCGCTTTTATGATGTCACCGGCGGCAGCGTGACCGTGGACGGCATCGATGTGCGCAATATGCCGCAGGCACAGCTGCACGACCTGCTGGGCTATGTACCCCAGAAGGGCGTGCTGTTCAGCGGCACCATCGACTCGAACCTGAAGTTCGGCGGGGAGCACATCACCGATGCCGATGTGAAAAAGGCCGCTGCCATTGCGCAGGCCACCGAGTTCATCGACGCAAAACCGCAGGGCTACCAAAGCCCCATTGCACAGGGCGGCTCCAATGTGTCCGGCGGCCAGAAGCAGCGCCTTTCCATTGCACGCGCCATTGCCAAGGACCCCAAAATTTATCTGTTCGACGACAGCTTTTCTGCCCTCGACTTTAAGACCGATGTTGCCCTGCGCCGTGCACTGAAAGCCCAGACCGATAACGCTACCGTTATCATTGTGGCACAGCGCATCTCCACTGTGCTGCACGCAAACCAGATCCTGGTGCTGGACGAAGGCCGCCTGGTGGGCAAGGGCACCCATGCCCAGCTGATGGCTTCCTGCCCGGAGTATCAGGAGATCGCCCGCAGCCAGCTGAGCCAGAAGGAGCTGGACCTCAAATCTCTGAATACCGAAAAGGAGGGTGAGTGATATGCCAAGACCCGGACGCATGACGACCGAACGCGCCAAGGACTTCAAGGGCACCCTGCTGCAGCTTGTGCGCAACCTTGGCCGCTACCGCCTTTCGCTCGTTACCGCCATTGTATTTGCCATTCTTTCTACCATCTTCAATATTGCAGGCCCTAAGGTGCTGGCAAAGGCCACCACGGCTCTTGCCACCGGCTGGATCGCCAAGCTGCGCGGCACCGGCAGCATCGACTTTGTGTATATCGGCCGCATCCTGCTGTTTTTGCTGGGCATGTACCTGCTGAGCAGCGCCTTCAGCTTTATTCAGGGCTGGCTCATGACCGGCCTTTCCCAGAAAGTCTGCTACGACTTCCGCAAGCAGATCAGCGAAAAGATCAACCGCCTGCCCCTTGCCTACTTTGAAAAGCGCACCGTGGGCGAGGTGCTGTCCCGCATCACCAACGATGTGGACACGCTGGGCCAGAGCCTGAACCAGAGCATCACCCAGCTCATCACCAGTGTGACCACCATGATCGGCGTGCTGGTCATGATGCTGTCCATCAGCCCGAAGATGACCCTGATCGCCCTGCTGATCCTGCCCGTCTCGCTGGTGCTGGTGCTCATCGTAGTTCGGTTCAGCCAAAAATACTTCAAGGCACAGCAGGCCATTCTGGGCGTTGTGAACGGTCAGGTGGAAGAAGTCTACTCCGGCCACAACGTGGTCAAAGCCTTCAACCGTGAGGCCGTGGTGCTGAACGACTTCAACGCCGCCAACGATAAGCTGTACGAATCCGCATGGAAGAGCCAGTTTCTCTCCGGCCTGATGATGCCCATTATGAACTTTGTGGGCAATCTGGGCTACGTGGCAGTGGCCATCGTGGGCAGCATTTTTGCGGCAAACGGCACCATTACCATCGGTGACATTCAGGCCTTCATCCAGTACGTCAAGAACTTCACCCAGCCCATCCAGCAGCTTTCTCAGGTGTCCAACATGCTGCAGAGCATGGCCGCTGCCGCTGAGCGGGTGTTCGAGTTTCTGAACGAGCCGGAAGAGGATCAGCAGGCAGACCCGGCCCGCCGGGCCGACCCCGGCTGCATCAACGGTCAGGTGACATTCAGTCATGTCCGCTTCGGCTACACCCCGGACAAGACCGTCATCCACGATTTCAGCTGTGAGGTCAAGCCCGGCCAGAAGGTGGCTATCGTCGGCCCTACCGGCGCGGGCAAAACTACCATGGTCAAGCTGCTCATGCGCTTCTATGATGTGGATTCCGGTTCCATCACCCTGAATGGCCACGATGTGCGTGACTTTGACCGCAGCGCTCTGCGCGAGGGCTTCGGCATGGTGCTGCAGGACACATGGCTGTTCAAGGGCACCATCATGGAGAACATCCGCTATGGCCGTCTGGATGCTACCGACGAAGAAGTGATTGCCGCCGCCAAGGCTGCCAACGCTGACCACTTCATCCGCACCCTGCCCGGCGGCTACCAGATGGAGCTGAACGAAGACGCTTCCAACGTGAGTCAGGGCCAGAAACAGCTGCTCACCATCGCCCGCACCATTCTGGCAGATAACCGCATCCTGATTTTGGACGAAGCCACCAGCAGTGTGGATACCCGCACCGAGCAGCGCATCCAAACCGCCATGGATCGCCTGATGGAGGGCCGCACCAGCTTTGTGATCGCACACCGTCTTTCCACCATCCGGGACGCCGACCTCATCCTTGTGATGCGAGATGGCGACATTGTGGAGCAGGGCACCCACGACCAGCTGATCGAAGCTGGCGGCTTCTACGCCGACCTGTACAACAGCCAGTTCGAGGACGTGGTGGAGTAAGCTGCCCGTCATCGCAGTATAAGCACAAAAATAGCACCTGCTGCCTTCCTTTCCGAAGGCAGCAGGTGCTATTTGTTTACCCTCCCAGTCATCGCTACGCGATGCCAGCTCCCCCGAAAGGGGGAGCTTTTCAGCAGTTACCGGTCAGCTGCAATAGAGCTCTCCCTTCGGGAGAGCTGGCGCGAATACGCCTGAGAGGGTTTTCTTTTTCTTATTCCTCCACCGGTTCCAGCTTCAGGCCGAACAGCTTTTCCGAGAGGGACGGCAGCAGCTGCTGCAAAGCGCGGACATAGGCCATTACCACCGGGTCCTCGCGCTTTTGTCCCAGCACGATGCCAAACCGGTGTCCCCTGCCCCAGTCCAGTACCCGCGCAAAGCTGAGATCCGGTCTGCGGTAATAGACTGCAGGAACCATCTTGAGCGCCGGATCCCCATAGGATGCGCTGCGGATGCCGCCCACCGGCGTAAAGTTCACTCCGCGCTCCAGCCCCTCCTGCAGCAGGCTGGTCTCGTAGACGGTCTGGTACATCTCTTTGACGGGCAGCCAGCGGTATTGCAGCGCCTGCTCCAGACTCAGCCTGCCCACCGGCATATCGGCGGGCGGGTGGATGGGAATGCACAGCTCCGGCACATAAAGCAGCGGGATAAAAGCGAACCCCTGCGCGTAAAATTCCGCACTTTCCAGCTGGAAAGAAAGGTCCGCGTCCCCTTTTTCAGGCTGCGCCAGACCTCGCTGCGGCTGGCGCACTGCATCATAATAGACGTGTATTGCAGACACAGCTCGTTCGTCAGAGAAAACAGGTCGTATCCGAACATCCGCATGGCCTCATGGCTCCATGCAATGACCAGATGCCGTTCCGGCGGATTTTCCTGCTGCTGTACCGCACGGGCATGGCGCACTGCCTCCTGATACAAGGCCGTCAGCTGCTTTGCCTTGGGGTAAAAGTCCCGGCCTGCCGGGGTCAGGATCACCCGGCGCGGTACATGCTGAAACAGTTCAAACTGCAATTGCCCTTCCAGCGTGCGGATCTGCTGCGAAAGCGCCGACTGCGAAAGATACAGTGCCTCTGCTGCTGCCGAAAAACTGTCCATCTCTACGATCTTCACAAATCCTTCCAGTGCACTCTGGTTCATCTGCGCATCCTTGCTTTCTTATATTAGTATTTCCTAAATTATAATATAACATAATTGAATTGTAAAGTGCGTCACTCTACGCTACAATTGTTAAAGATTCAGCAAAGTGGTTTTTACCTTGCTGCGCGATGAGAAGAAAAACAAGAAGAGAAAAGAGAAAGAGAGCGTACCTATGAACAAGATCTCCCGCAAGGGCTTTCTGAAAATCGCCGCTGCCGCCGCCATGAGCGGTGTGACCGCCGGCGCACTGGCTGCTTGCAATTCTGCCTCCAGCTCCACTGCCTCCGGTGCCGCCGGTCAGTACATTCCCGGCACCTACGAGGGCACCGCCGAGGGCATCTCCTCCACCGTCAAGGTCACCATGACCTTCTCCGACAGTGCTGTCACCGACGTGGTGGTGGACACCTCCGGCGAGACCGCTTCTTTCGGCGCTGCCGCTGCCGATGAGCTGCGTGAGCAGCTGCTGGCTGCTGGTTCTGCCGAGATCGACGGTGTTTCCGGCTCCACCATCACCTCCGATGCTGTGATGAAGGCTGCCAAGAGCTGCTACGCACAGGCAAAGGGTGAGGCCGTGGTGTCCAGCGTGCAGCTGCCCACAGGCGACGCAAACGACTGGCTGGGCAAAGAGCCTGATATCGACGAGACTGCCATCACTGAGACCGTGGACACCGACATCCTCATTGTGGGTGCAGGCAACGGCGGTATGTTTGCTGCCGCCTATGCAGCTGCGAACGGCCTGAATTTCCGCGTTATTGAGCAGAACGCCAACGTACAGGACACCCGCCACTGGTACGGCGCTATCGACTCCGCTGCCGCCAAGGAGGCCGGTGAAAAGCCCGCCGACCGCGCCAAGCTGCTGAGCGAGATCTCCCGCTACGCCTCCGGTAAGTGTGACCAGCGCGTCGTCAAGACCTGGATCAATGAGTCTGCCGCTATGCACGACTTCATGCGCAGCATTCTGGAAGATAAGTACGGCTGGGTGTGCGATTTCACCTCCGGCAGCGAGGCTGCATGGCCCACAGAGAATGCTGAGCACAATACCGACTACCTCTTCCCTGTGCAGGAGCATAACTACATGGCCAGCGAAAGCGCATCTGGTCTGGCCCGCAACGA
>ENA-OQJC01000228-OQJC01000228.1-human-gut-metagenome-genome-assembly--contig:-NODE-228-length-17608-cov-2.765688_pt1 | contig 17608 bp, 17 predicted proteins | sample MGYA00242600_ERZ504766 | MGnify/ENA primary metagenome ERZ504766 (study PRJEB26092, sample SAMD00036364) | human gut metagenome | host: Homo sapiens | study: EMG produced TPA metagenomics assembly of...
TTAGATACTGTATCAAAGGAAGAAATCCTTCCTGCCATTGACACCTACCGAAAAGTATGCGATTTCGCAGAGATTATCCCATGCTCCGCACTGCGTGGACAGAATACACAGGATATTATCGGTTGTATCCTGAAATATCTGCCTTACGGTCCTATGTTTTATGACGAGGATACAGTTACTGATCAGCCTCAGCGTCAGATCGTGGCTGAGATCATCCGCGAGAAAGCACTTCATGCACTGGATGCGGAAATTCCTCATGGAATCGCAGTTGCCATTGACCGGATGAAAACGCGTCCGGGAAAAAATCCAATCGTGGATATTGATGCGACAATTATCTGTGAAAGAGAGTCTCACAAAGGAATTATCATCGGCAAACAGGGTGCGATGTTAAAGAAAATCGGAAGTAATGCAAGATATGAGATTGAGCGTATGCTGGAATCAAAAGTGAATCTGAAGCTTTGGGTAAAAGTAAAGAAAGACTGGAGAGACAGTGATTTCCTTATCAAGAACTTTGGTTACGATAAGAAGGAAATCTAAATAAAAAGACAGTCAGGAAACAGAGAGAATGAGTGATTTGATAACTGTGCAGGGAGTAGTGCTCTCTGCCATGCCTGTGGGAGAATATGACAAGCGGATCGTCCTTCTCACCAGAGAAAGAGGCAAGATTTCCGCGTTTGCAAAAGGAGCCCGCCGCCCAAACAGCCAGTTTCTGGCGGCTGCCAATCCTTTTGTGTTTGGAACCTTTGCCCTTTATGAGGGGCGTTCCAGTTATAATCTGAATCAGGTATCCATCAGTCATCATTTTGTGGAACTGGCAGGCGAACAGCCTGGAATCTACTATGGATATTATTTTCTGGAACTGGCAGATTATTTCGGACAGGAGGGGATTGACGAGAAAGAATCTATGAACCTTCTGTATGTGACAGTGAAGGCACTTCTGAACCCGAATATTGATGACAGGCTGGTGAGGTGTATTTTTGAACTTCGTATGATGGCTGCACAGGGATTGTGTCCTTCACTGTTTCATTGTGTGTGCTGCGAAAGACAGCCTGTGGAGGGAGAAGAGCTTTTCTTTTCTCAGCAGAATCATGGTATTCTGGATAAAGCCTGTCTGGGACATGTAAATGATGCAAAGAGAATCTCAGCACCTGCATTATATGCCATGCAGTACATAGTAACTGCTTCTCTTGGGAAGCTTTATACATTTACTGTTACAGAAGAAGTACTCCATGAACTGGAACGTCATATCCATACCTATATTGCTGCGAACACTGAAAAACGGTTCAAAAGTCTGGAAATTCTGGAAATAATGAGCTGAGATACCTTGAAAAAGAAATCAGATACAGTTATAATAACGTTAATTGTAGCTGTTTATTACGTTAATCAAATAGCGGAATGGATTGTGAACCAAATTGCCTGACGGATATGAACAGTTACACGCATTTTATAAAAAGAACGAGGAGAATAGTCATGGAAAAAACAATGGACAAAATCATTGCGCTGGCAAAGGCAAGAGGATTTGTTTACCCGGGTTCCGAAATCTATGGTGGTCTTGCAAACACATGGGATTACGGTAATCTTGGTGTAGAATTAAAGAATAACGTAAAACGTGCATGGTGGCAGAAATTTATTCAGGAATCCCCATACAATGTAGGTGTTGACTGTGCAATCCTGATGAACCCGCAGACATGGGTTGCATCCGGACATCTGGGAAGCTTCTCTGACCCGCTGATGGACTGTAAGGAATGTCATGAGCGTTTCCGCGCAGATAAGATCATCGAAGACTTCAGCCAGGAGAATGGCATTGAACTTGAGAGCTCTGTAGACGGATGGTCTCAGGAAGAGATGATGAACTTCATCAAAGATCACAATGTACCATGCCCTACATGTGGCAAACATAACTTTACAGATATCCGTCAGTTCAACCTGATGTTCAAGACATTCCAGGGTGTTACAGAGGATGCCAAGAATACAGTATACTTAAGACCTGAAACAGCACAGGGTATTTTTGTAAACTTCAAGAATGTTCAGAGAACATCACGTAAGAAAATCCCATTTGGTATCGGTCAGATCGGTAAATCTTTCCGTAACGAGATCACACCGGGTAACTTCACATTCCGTACACGTGAGTTCGAGCAGATGGAACTTGAATTCTTTGTGAGCCGGATACAGACCTTGAGTGGTTTGCATACTGGAAGAACTTCTGCCTGAACTGGTTACATTCTCTTGGATTGAAGGATGAAGAAGTTCGTTATCGTGACCATGATGCAGAAGAGTTAAGCTTCTACAGCAAAGCTACTACTGACGTAGAGTTCCTGTTCCCATTCGGATGGGGCGAGCTTTGGGGAATCGCTGACAGAACAGACTATGACCTGACACAGCATCAGAACGTATCAGGACAGGATCTGACATACTTTGACGATGAGAAGAAACAGAAATACATTCCATATGTAATCGAGCCGTCACTTGGAGCTGACCGTGTGGTACTTGCATTCCTGTGCAGCGCATATGACGAAGAAGTTCTGGATGCAGAGAAGAATGATGTTCGTACAGTTCTTCATTTCCATCCGGCACTTGCACCTGTTAAAATCGGTGTGCTTCCTCTTTCCAAGAAGCTTAATGAGGGCGCAGAGAAGATCTATCAGCAGTTAAGCAAGAAATATAACTGTGAATATGATGATCGTGGAAACATTGGTAAACGTTACAGAAGACAGGATGAGATCGGTACTCCGTTCTGTGTAACTTATGACTTTGAGTCCGAAAATGACGGAGCAGTTACAATCCGCGACCGTGATACTATGGAGCAGGTTCGTGTGAAGATTGATGAACTGGATGCATATTTTGCGGATAAATTTACATTTTAACTGAAAAAACAGCAAAGGAGCTGTATCGGATGGGAATCCGGGTACTCTTTTGCTGTTTTTTATTTACAAAATACAGATTATAAAAATTCGTTACTGTTCACTCCGTTCTCAGCAACACGCTTCGCGATGCACAGAATTTATGCTAATCGCATAAATTCGCGCAGTATGTCTCGGGTTTTCTGTGACCTTCGCTCACAAAAAACACCTCGCGGGATATTACCAGTGAACAGTAACAAAAATTCGACATCAAAAAGTTATCAAAATAATTTTTGCTTGTGTAAATATTCATTTTTTAGTATAATGTGCGATAATAACATGAAAAGGAGGCAATAAAAATGAGCGAAAAGAAAAGAGTGGCGGAGCCTTACTTGGCGCAGCGTTTCTGATGGCCACATCTGCAATCGGACCAGGATTCCTGACACAGACAGCAACCTTTACCGGACAGTATCAGGAAAGTTTTGGATTTGTTATCCTGGTTTCCGTAATCCTTGCAGCCATTGCACAGCTGAATATCTGGCGTGTGCTTTGTGTGACCGGACTTCGTGGTCAGGATGTTTCCAATAAGGTACTTCCGGGACTGGGATATCTGGTATCGATACTGATCGTATTCGGTGGTCTGGTATTTAATATCGGAAACGTAGGTGGCGGAGCACTTGGTTTTAACACATTGCTTGGAATACCTACCAAAGTTGGTTACATACTGGCAGGTCTTTTGGCAATCTTGGTATTTGTGCTGAAAAATGCCAAAAGTGCCATGGATACTATTACCAAGGTACTGGGTGCCATTATGATTATCGTAATCTTTGTTGTGATCATTGTGGTAAAACCACCGGTAGGAAGTGCATTGAAGAATACATTTGTACCGGAAGCCGGTGCCACAAATCTGATTCCTGCAATCCTTACACTTTTGGGAGGTACTGTTGGAGGATATATCACTTTCTCCGGCGCACATCGTCTGATTGATGCAGGAATTACAGGCGAGAAGAACCTGAAAGAGATCAACAAGAGTTCTGTTATGGGTATGATCATTGCTACGATTGTTCGTATTTTCCTGTTTCTGGCTGTTCTGGGTGTTGTTGTCAAGGGCGTAACACTGGATGCTGCAAATCCTGCAGCAGACGCCTTCAAGCAGGGGGCTGGTGAAATCGGATACCGTTTTGCAGGTCTGGTTCTTCTATGCGCAGCAATCACATCCATTATCGGTGCAGCTTATACTTCAGTTTCCTTCCTGAAGACTTTCAGCAAGTCTATCGAGGAAAATGAAAATAAAGTGATCATCGGATTTATTATTATTTCTACAGCCATTATGTTTATCCTTGGAAATCCGGCAGTACTTCTTGTACTTGCAGGTGCTGTGAATGGTCTGATCCTTCCGATCACCCTGGCAATCTGTCTGATCGCTGCACATAAGAAACCTATTATGGGAGAGAATTATCATCATCCGGTAGTACTTACCATTCTTGGAGTGATCGTGGTAATTCTTACAGCATACCTCGGTGTGACTACATTTGTATCTAAGATCGGTACATTGTTATAATTGAGGAAAATGTATCCGGTTTTCAGACTGGAGAGTATATCAAAAAGGTGTGATCGTCCAGGTTACACCTTTTTGGTTCATTAACAGCCATGTGATGCAGAAAGAAGCAGATAAAAAGACATGGCGAAAAGATTAAGAAAAGAGGAGCAGATTATGCCGGACATTAGAATTTTAACAGAAGGTGATTCTTCTGTTCTGGTTGAATTTGGCAAAGAGATCAGTCCGGAGATCAACCGGAAGATCACTGCCACTGTACAGCTTATGAAAGAACAGCATATAGAGGGAGTTGTAGATATGATCCCTGCGTTCTGTTCTTTGCTGGTTAATTATGACCCGCGTGTGATTTCCTACGATGACCTGAAAAAAAGATTGGAAATTCTGTTAAAGATGGAAGTTACAGCAGGTGAAGGATGCAGAAAAGTTTATGAGATCCCTGTATGCTATGGAGGAGAATATGGTCCGGATATTGAGAATATTGCAGAACATGCCGGACTTTCCGTAGAGGAAGTAATAAAGATTCATTCTTCCAGAGATTACCTGATCTATATGCTTGGTTTTCTTCCGGGCTTTTGTTATCTGGGCGGGCTGGATGAAAGGATCCATACACCCCGTCTTGCAAATCCCAGAATCAAGATCAATGCAGGAAGTGTGGGAATCGGTGGTTCCCAGACAGGGATTTATCCTCTGGATTCTCCGGGAGGATGGCAGCTGATGGGAATGACACCTGTAAAAACCTATGATCCGGACCGTGAAATCCCGATTCTGGTAGAGGCAGGAGATTATATCCGTTTTGTACCGATCGATGAAGATGAGTACAAACGGATCAGAGAATTAGTAGAACGTGGCGAATACCAGTGCACCGTTCATGAGGAGGCATAAAATGGGAATTCGTATATTAAAAGGCGGAATGATGACAACGGTTCAGGATCTGGGACGTTATGGATATCAGAGTCAGGGATTCAGTGTAGCAGGAGTCATGGATGTCCGTTCATTCAAAATAGCCAATCTTCTTCTGGATAATCCGGAGAATGAGGCAGTATTGGAGATAACGCTGATAGGTCCGACCCTCGAATTTACATCAGCTACTATCATCGCGATCACAGGCGGAGATTTCCAGCCAACCATTAATGGAGAGCCGGCTCCCATGTATACAGCCCTGTATATGAATAAGGGAGATGTACTGAAATTTGGAAGTGCAAGAACAGGAAGCAGAGGTTATATTGCTTTTTCCAGTTATCTGGATATTCCGGTAGTGATGGGAAGCCGATGCACCAATTTAAAGAGTGGTCTGGGCGGATTTAAGGGAAGAAAACTGGAAGCGGACGATTATATCGGATTTCGTATTAAGAGACGTTATCTGCCGTTTTTCCTTTCCCGAAAGCTTGATATGGATGAGTTTGATCAGACAGAAGCAACACTGCGGGTAGTAATGGGACCGCAGGATGGTATGTTCAGCAAACAGGGCATCCAGACTTTCCTGGGCAGTGAGTATACGGTGACAAATGAATTTGACCGTATGGGCTGCAGGCTGGAGGGACCGTTTATCGCACCTAAGGAGACTTCGGATATTATTTCCGACGGAATCGCATTTGGGGCTATACAGGTACCTTCCCATGGTAAACCTATCATTCTGCTGGCTGACCGTCAGACAACAGGCGGTTATGGGAAAATTGCCACAGTAGCATCTGTGGATATTCCCAAGCTGGTACAGAGAAAAACAGATGATAAGATACATTTCAAGGCAATTACCGTACAGGAGGCTCAGGCTCTTTATGTTGAGGAAATGAAAGAACTTGACGGGCTGAGAAAGATCATTCATCAGCCATGTAAAGAGGTTCTGGATTGCCGTCTGGTGGCAAAGAGACTGCGTAAGCTGTTTGAAGAATAACCATAAAAAATAACATAGAATAGACAGAAAGGATAATGTTCGATGGATTTAGAGAAGATTGAAGGATTGGTAAAGATTATTGAGGATTCATCCCTTAACGAATTCACATATAAGGACAAGGATGTAAAGATTACAATGAGCAAGCTGGATCATCCTCCTGTAGTCGCAGCGGGAGTACCTGTGGCTGCATCTGCACCTGTGAATACAACTGTGGAAAAGGCTGAGGAAGAAGAGGAGAGTCTGTTTATCACTTCTCCTATCGTAGGAACTTTCTATTCTGCTGCTGCTCCGGATGTACCTGCTTTTGTAAAGGTGGGAGATCAGGTAAGAGCAGGACAGACAGTCTGCATTCTGGAAGCTATGAAGCTTATGAATGAGATCCAGAGTGACTATGACTGTGAGATTGAAGCAGTTCTGGTAAGCAATGAACAGAAAGTAGAATACGGACAGCCTCTGTTCCGCGTTAAGAGACTGTAGGATAAGGAGGCTTTCATATTGTTTAATAAAATTTTGATCGCCAACCGTGGGGAAATTGCAGTCCGGATCATACGTGCCTGCAGGAATCTGGGGATCCGAAGTGTGGCTGTTTATTCAAAAGAAGATGCTAAGAGCCTTCATGTACAGCTGGCAGACCAGCGTATCTGTATCGGAGAAGGTCCTGCCAGAAACAGCTACCTGAACATGGACCGGATCATTGCTGCAGCAGAAAATATGGGAGCAGATGCTATCCATCCTGGTTTTGGCTTTCTTTCAGAAAACAGTGAGTTTGTACGTAAATGTAAAGAAAACGGAATTACTTTTATCGGACCGGATGCAGATGTTATTGATAAGATGGGAAATAAATCCCATGCCCGTAAAACCATGATGGATGCCGGTGTACCGGTTGTACCCGGAACAAAAGAACCTGTATACGATGCAGAAACAGGTAAAAAGCTGGCTGAAGAGATCGGATATCCGGTTATGATTAAGGCTTCCTCAGGAGGCGGCGGTAAGGGTATGCGTGTAGCTGCCAATGAGGATGAATTTGAGTTTCAGTTTAATATGGCACAGAGAGAATCAGCCAATGCTTTCGGGGATGATACCATGTACATTGAACGTTTTGTAGAAAATCCCCGCCATGTGGAAATCCAGATTATGGCAGACAGTCATGGAAATGTGGTGGCACTGGGAGAGCGTGACTGTTCGGTACAGAGAAATCATCAGAAGCTGATTGAGGAATCCCCGTCCCCTGCCATTGATGAAGAAACTCGCAGGAAAATGAATGAATATGCAGTTCTTGCTGCGAAAACAGTAGGTTATACCAATGCAGGAACTATTGAATTTATCGTAGATCCAAAAGGCAACTTCTATTTCATGGAAATGAACACCAGAATCCAGGTTGAGCATGGAGTAACAGAGATGGTTACAGGTACAGATCTGATCATTGAGCAGATCCGTGTGGCTATGGGAGAGGAGTTAAGCTTTAAACAGGAAGATATCCGGATTAAAGGACATGCTATTGAATGCCGTATCAACGCAGAGATTCCAGAAAAGAATTTCATGCCAAGTCCCGGAGTAGTACAGCATATGCATCTTCCGGCAGGTAACGGAGTCCGGGTGGATACTGCCCTTTATACAGGTTATAAGATTCCGTCAGAGTATGATTCCATGATCGCGAAGGTAATCGTCCATGCACCTGACAGAGAGGCAGCACTGCAGAAAATGCGCTCTGCGCTGGATGAGATGGTGGTCATGGGTGTGGAGACAAACCTTGATTTTCAGTATCAGATTATGAAGAATCAGGTATTCTGTGAGGGAAAAGCAGATACCGGATTTATTGAGAATGTACTGAAAATTAAGGGATGATAAATAAAAAGAGGTAAGATAAATGTATACAGTAGATTTAAACAGTGATCTGGGAGAAAGTTTTGGAAACTATAAAATCGGTAATGATGATAAGATCATTCCGCTGATCTCCTCTGCAAATGTAGCCTGCGGTTATCATGCTTCAGATCCGGTAGTTATGGGAAATACGCTGGCAATGGCAAAGGAAGCGGGAATCCGTATAGGAGCACATCCGGGTTTTCCTGATCTGATGGGCTTCGGAAGAAGAAATCTGAGTGTTTCCCCTGCAGAGGCAAAAGCATATGTGCTTTATCAGCTGGGTGCACTGGATGCATTCTGCAGAGTAACCGGTGTAAAAATGCAGCATGTAAAGCCTCATGGAGCCTTATATAATATGGCTGCAGAGGACTATGCCCTTTCTACTGCGATCTGTGAGGCAATCAAAGAATTTGACAGCAGTCTGATCGTACTTGCTCTTTCCGGCGGACAGTTGGCAAAGGCTGCTCAGGATATGGGCCTGCGTACAGCTATGGAGGTTTTTGCAGACCGCGCCTATGAAGAAGATGGTACTCTGGTAAACAGACGTAAGGAAGGTGCTGTGATCACTGATGAAAATGAGGCTATTGTCAGGGTGATCCGTATGGTCAAAGAGAAAAAGATTACTGCAATTACAGGAAAAGATATTGATATTCAGGCAGATTCTGTCTGCGTTCATGGAGACGGAGCCAAGGCTCTGGCGTTTGTGGAAAAAATCAGAGAGGCTTTTGCAAAAGAAGGAATCCAGATCCGTTCTCTGGATGAGTTTGTAAAATAAAAGAAATTTAGAAACAACTATTAAAAGGACTGAAGTAAAGAGGCTGTGGCACAGATTTTCTGATTGCCACAGCCTTGTTGCTGTTTTACAGCTTGCTGCGGTCCTTCTACTGATGCTTCAGATTCAACCCCTGCTGTTTTGCAAGTGAAGTGATAATCTCAATACAGTTATCGTATCCAAGGGTTCCGGTATCCAGACACAGGTCATAATCGTGATAAGTGCCAAGCTCATGTTTTGTATAGGTTTTGAAATAGGTTTCACGCAGGTTGTCCATTTTGGTGAGATATTTCCTGGGATCTTCCTTTCCGTTTAAGCCTAATTTCTGAATATGTTCTGTGCGGAGATTCACATCTGCATGAAGGAAAATATCCAGACTGGGAATACCGGCATTTCGCAGGATAAGATTGGAACAGCGGCCGATAATAATACAGTCCTGTTCTGCTGCGAACTGAAGGATCAGCTCTTTCTGAGCCTGGTAAATAGCATCATGGGAACTGAAATAACCTGCAGAGTTATTCAGAATGTTGTCCAGAAGTCTGGCGCTGCGGCTCAGATTTTCACCCTCACGATCAATATCCTCCTGGGAATATCCGCTTCTGGCAGCAGCCTGTTTTGCAAAATCCCGATCGTAATATGGGATACCAAAGCCTTTCTGAAACTACTCTTGCAATACTGTGTCCCCCGGCACCAAACTCCCGGCTGATTGTGATGACAGGGTATTTTCTTTTCGGACATAAATAGATACCTCCATTGGGTTGTTATTTATTTTGTTATCCATGTTTTTCTTTTATTGTAACGTTTTTTGTAAGATTGTTCAATAAAGATTATCATTTTTTTGAAAAAATATGTTATAATTCAAAATATTATGTACCTGAAGGAGATGGATTTATGAGAAACAAAGAGCTTTTCAGAGGCAGGAGAAAAGCTGGCAGGATTGTTGGCCTTGTTTTGACTCTTGCACTTGCAGTCAGCCTTCTGAGCGGCTGCGGACAAAGTAAAGAACGTCTGACGTTCGGTACCGGCGGTACGGCGGGAACATATTATTCCTACGGTGGTGTACTGGCCCAGTATATTACCAATAATACAAATGTAAAGGTTACAGCGGTTTCTACAGGTGGTTCCAAAGCGAACCTGCAGTCAGTACAGGACGGAGATTTTCAGCTTGGATTTGTCCAGTCAGATGTAATGGCCTATGCATGGGACGGTGTAAGAGCATTTGAACAGGACGGTGCAACCCATGATTTCAGGACTCTGGGCGGCCTGTATGCAGAGACTGTCCAGCTGTTTACCATGGATCCTGACATTAAGACAGTGGAAGATCTGAAGGGCAAGAGCGTATCTATCGGTGCGGCAAACTCCGGTGTATATTTCAATGCTCTGGATGTTTTAAATGCAGGCGGCATTACCCTGGATGATATCCATCCCCAGTATCTGTCTTTTGAGGACAGCAAGGAATCTTTGAAGGATGGAAAAATTGATGCTGCGTTTATTGTTGCAGGTGCACCTACAACAGCTATCACAGAGCTTGCAACTACCAATGGTGTCTATATGATCAATATTGATGGCGCGATCAGGGATTCGATACTGAGTGACTGTCCATATTATACATCCTACCAGATTCCGGCAGGAACCTATCCGGGACAGGATGAGCCTGTAGAAACCATCACAGTCAAGGCGACGATCGTAGTGTCCGAATCTCTGGATGAGGATACAGTTTATGATATGACTGCGGCAATTTTTGACCATGCAGACGAGATTTCTGCTGAGAATGCAAAAGGAGCGGAGCTTTCTCTGGAAAACGCTACTTCCGGTATGACCATTCCTTTCCATAAGGGTGCGGCGCGTTATTATGCAGAGCATGGAATTACAGTGGATACGAAAGGGGAATAGTCAGGATGAAAGAAAATAAGATAAAAAAAGCAAACACATCCCCGGAAGGGCAGGCTGGTTCTGAGAACATGAGCACAGCAGATGTAGATGCAGTAATGAAGAAATACGACCGCGAATCCAATATTCGTGTGTGGACCGGCAAATATAAGCTGGCTGTACGCGGCCTGCTGGTTGCCTTTTCTCTGTGGTGTATCTATGTTACCTTATTTGCAACCTTCCTGGAGGAAATCCGACTGACTTCTTTTCTGGGGCTGATCATTCTTATCGGATTTCTTACCTATCCGGCGAAAAAAGGAGATATCAGAGAAAACTACATGCCGATTGGCGATATTATTTTTATGATCGCAGGCACAGGTGCTTTTCTGTATTTTACTTTTTCTGCAAATCAGATCATCAATCAGGGTACCAGATTTGCCCCTTATCAGATTGTGATCGGTATTATCGGTATTGCTGCACTGATCGAGCTTACCAGACGATGCGTGGGCCTGCCGATCCTGTTTGTGGCAGGTTTTTTCCTGATCTATGCACTGGCTGTAGGGCTTACCAATCCGGCATTTTTGGGAAGAGTGAAATTCCTGGTGCGGAATCTTTTCTACACAAAAGAGGGTATTTTCTCCACACCTGTAAATGTATGCTCTAAATATATTGTGGTATTTATTATTTTCGGTGCGTTTCTGGAGAGAACAGGAATCTCCAACTTCTTTATTCAGCTGGCTAACTGCATTGCAGGAAAATATGCAGGTGGACCGGCAAAGGTAGCGGTTATCAGTTCTGCACTCTGCGGAATGGTATCCGGTTCTTCTGTAGGTAACACAGTAACAACCGGTTCTGTTACAATCCCGATGATGAAGGACACAGGCTACAAACCGGAATTTGCCGGAGCAGTAGAAGCTGCTTCTTCCACAGGTGGACAGATCATGCCTCCGATCATGGGAGCTGCCGCATTCCTTATGGCAGATTTTGTGGGTGTACCGTACTCCAACATTATTGTCAGGGCGATTCTGCCGGCATTGTTGTACTTTACAGGAATCTTTATTTCTGTACATCTGGAAGCAAAGAAATTAGGACTTTCCGGAATTCCGAAGGAAAAACTTCCGGTATTTAAGCTTCTGATCCGTAAAATCTATCTGTTATTACCTCTGGTCATGCTGGTAATCTGGGTGTCCGGAAACTATATGACCATGCAGAAGGCTGCCAGCTATGCAATCGTTCTTTCTGTTATCGTAAGTCTTTTTGACAAAGAAAACAGAATCAGTGTTACCAAATGTATTGATGCGCTGGAAGCAGGAGGAAGAGGTGTTATCTCCGTAGCAGTAGCCTGCGGTGTTGCAGGAATCATTTCCGGTTCCATCACCATGACAGGACTTGCCAATGACCTGATCAACGGAATCATCAGTGTTGCAAACGGAAAACTGATCATTGCACTGCTTCTGACTATGCTGTGCTGTATCGTACTTGGTATGGGTGTACCTACCACTGCCAATTACTGTATCATGGCAGCAACCTGTGCTCCGATCCTGGTACGTATGGGAGTACCTACACTGGCAGCTCATTTCTTTGTATTTTACTTTGGTATTGTTGCAGATATCACACCGCCGGTAGCGCTGGCTGCCTACGCAGGTTCAGCCATAGCGAAGGCCAATCCGATGAAGACTGCATTTACAGCCTCCAAGCTGGCTATCGCGGTATTTATCGTACCTTATGTATTCTGCTTCAATCCGGCAATGCTGCTGATCGATACCACACCGCTTAAGGTTGTTCAGATCTTTATCACCTCACTGATTGGTGTGTTTGGATTGTCCTCCTCACTGGAAGGCTTCCTGTCAGTGAAAATGTCTGTACCGGTTCGTGTCTTAATGGCAGCAGGCGGACTGATGCTGATCGATCCGTCACTGATGACTGATGTTGTGGGAATACTTCTGATCGTGGGATGCTGCGTATGGCAGACAGCGCAGAAGAAGAAAACTGCATAGAGAAGAATAAAAAAACCGGCAAAACACCTGTCATTTGGGTGTCCTGCCGGATTTTTTTATTTAGAAATCCAGTTCTTTCAGATACCGTCCAAGTGCATCCTGCCAGGTGGGGAGTGGTGTGAAACCATTGGCTGTCAGTTTGCTCTTATCCAGGCGGCTGTTAAACGGTCTGGCTGCTTTGGAAGCGCCATACTCTGCAGTTGTGACGGAGTTGACTGTCATGTTTTCCGGGAGATATTCCGGGTGTCCCATGGCAGCGGCCTGACGGAAGATTTCTTTTGTGAAATCATACCAGCTGATATATCCGCCCTCATTGGTTGCATGATAATAACCGTATTTTTCAGTTTCGATCATATCTACCAGAAGTCTTGCCAGGTCATAGGTATAAGTAGGTGTACCGATCTGGTCATTGACTACGGAGAGAGTATCATGAGTTTTTCCGAGGTTGATCATGGTTTTGATAAAGTTCTTGCCGTTTTTGCCGAATACCCATGCAATACGGACGATAAAGAACTTATCAACTGTGCCGGATACGGCAAGTTCACCGTCCAGCTTTGTCTGTCCATAGACATTTAATGGTTTATAGTCCTTGCAGTCAGGCTCCCATGGAGTGGTTCCCTGGCCATCGAATACATAATCAGTGGACAGATACAGCATCTTGATGTCAAGCTCTTTGCACACATCAGCAATATTCTGAGTTCCGGTTACATTTACCAGATGGACCTTCGGCTGGTTCTCTTCATCTTCGGCAGCATCTACAGCTGTCCATGCAGCACAGTGGATCACAGCATCAACATTTGCTTCTTTAATGACTTTTTCTACAGAAGCTTTGTCAGTGATATCCATCTGAACATAAGGCATTGTGGTAACTGCAGTGCCATCAGCGATTCCGCTGTAGGAAGGAGCAATGTCGCTTCCCACACCTTCATAGCCGCGTTTCGCAAGTTCGTTCATAACATCATGTCCAAGCTGACCGCCTACACCTGTTACAAAAATTCTCATAAATTATGCCTCCCCGCGGTGTGCGTACATTTTTTCATAGTAGTTCTGATATTCTCCGGAGATGATAGTTTCCCACCATTCCTTGTTATCCAGATACCATTTGATTGTTTTCTTGATACCGTCTGCGAATTTTGTTTCCGGTAACCAGCCAAGTTCGTTGTGAATCTTAGTCGGGTCGATTGCATAACGCATGTCATGACCTTTACGGTCTGCTACGTAGGTGATCAGGCTTTCTGGTTTGCCAAGTTCTTTGCAGATGATCTTAACGATATCAATGTTTGTCATTTCATTGTGTCCGCCGACGTTGTAAACTTCTCCAACACGTCCTTTGTGGATGATCAGGTCGATTGCGCGGCAATGATCTTCTACATAGAGCCAGTCACGAACGTTTTCGCCTGTTCCGTATACCGGAAGTGGTTTGTCATTTAATGCATTGGCGATCATTAACGGAATCAGTTTTTCTGGGAAGTGATATGGTCCGTAGTTATTGGAGCAGCGGCTGATGGTTACAGGCAGTCCGTAGGTTCTGTGGTAAGCCAGTACCAGAAGGTCTGCAGAAGCCTTGGAAGAGCTGTAAGGGCTGCTTGTGTGGATCGGAGTTTCCTCTGTGAAGAACAGGTCAGGTCTGTCTAATGGAAGATCTCCGTAAACTTCATCAGTAGATACCTGATGATAACGTTTGATACCGTATTTGCGGCATGCATCCATGAGAACAGCAGTACCGATAATATTTGTGGTAAGGAAAACTTCCGGGTTTTCGATGGAGCGGTCAACGTGACTCTCTGCAGCGAAGTTTACAACCATATCAGGGTGTTCTTCCTCAAAAAGTTTGTAAACTGCTTCGCGGTCGGTGATGCTTTCTTTTACGAAACGGAAATTTGGGTTGTCCATGACAGGTGCAAGAGTGGAAAGGTTTCCTGCATAGGTCAGACAGTCCAGACAGATGATGCGGTAATCCGGGTATTTTTTTAACATGTGAAAAATAAAGTTGCTTCCGATAAATCCGGCACCGCCGGTTACGATAATGTTCATAGTGATTCTCCTTAAAAAAATATATAATATGAATATCTGTAAGATTCTGTTATAGAGTCAGACAGATAAAATTATCCGCCTTGCTGCATGGCGGGTGATATATCAAATAACTGTTTGAAAATTTGATATATCACTCACTTGACTGCGAATTCGGTTGTACAGGTCTAAAAGCTTCGGTTAGTGCAATACATCCAGATATTTACCGTCCAGAACATCTTTTAAGTACTGACCATACTGATTTTTCTTCAGTATTTCATAAACCTTCAGCACATCTTCCTTTGTAATCCAGCCATTGAGATATGCAATCTCTTCCAGGCAACCGATTTTACGGTGCTGGTGGCTTTCCATTGTTTTTACAAAGTTGGTGGCTTCCACAAGGCTCTCGTGTGTACCTGTATCCAGCCATGTGAATCCCTGTCCGAGAAGCTCTACGTTTAATTCGCCCTTTTCCAGATAGATGCGGTTCAGATCTGTGATCTCAAGTTCGCCTCTGGCACTTGGTTTCAGATTTTTTGCATACTCTACGACGCGATTGTCATAGAAGTATAAACCTGTGACACAGTAGTTGCTCTTCGGGTGCTCCGGTTTCTCTTCAATTGAGATAGCCTTGCCTTCATGGTCAAATTCTACAATACCGAATCTCTCCGGATCATCTACATAGTATCCGAAAACAGTTGCACCCTCGCCGGATTCTGCGTTCTTTACAGCAGCTTTCAGTCTTTTCTTCAGTCCATGTCCTGCGAAGATATTATCGCCGAGAACCATGGCAACAGTATCATCACCGATAAATTCTTCGCCGATGATAAATGCCTGAGCAAGTCCGTCCGGACTTGGCTGTACTGCATAGGTGAGATGGACACCGAACTGATGTCCGTCACCAAGAAGTTCCTCAAAACGAGGAGTATCCTGCGGAGTAGAGATGATCAGGATATCGCGGATCCCTGCATTCATCAGTACAGACATGGGATAGTAGATCATGGGTTTATCATAGATTGGCAGAAGCTGTTTGGATGTTACCATTGTAAGCGGATAAAGGCGTGTGCCGGAACCGCCTGCTAAAATAATACCTTTCATGTGTATTCTCCTTTGTTATTGGCAGTATGCGGTCGGAGCGATATTTTGTCAGCTATCTATCTGTGTAAATGTGTAAATGATAAGCAAAACATCAGGCGACTGCGATACTAATTCAACGGGTTTCTGGATTGTCAGTCTGAGTTACGATATCATCCTGACTCTGGTGATTGTATTATAAAAGGTGACCTTAGGTCACCTTCAAGTGCTTTTTACAAAAAAGTTAAATTTTGGTTATTTTTCACAAAGAAAAATGCCGGCATCCTTGGTAATAAAGAACCCATCCTTTGTCTTTCGCGATACAAATCCACGGAAATCTTTGTATTTGTCCAGAAGATACTGATTCTGATTTCCATGGCAGGAGAGGATATAGGAAATCAGCGGTTCTGCATCGGGGACAAGAAGAGAGTCCTCATAGCTTTCCCAGAAAATACGGGAAAAATACGGTGCCAGGATATCTGCTCCGTTTTCTCTGCCAAAACGCTCATAGAGTCTGTCTGCGGAGAGAACGATCCGGTCGTCAAAATCCCGGACCAGTCTGCTGACTTCCTGCATGTGTTTTTTTCCATAGGTACTGCAGATCAGTTTTCCGCCCGGAGTGAGCACACGTTGAATTTCGCTGCATACAGCAGAGATATCTTCACAGTAAAAAAAGCACATGGTTTGCAATGACCAGATCAAAGCTTCTGTCTTCATGAGGAATTCTTGCACAGTCAAATGCCTCGAAGGAAAAACGGCTGTCTTTGCGTCCGATAGCACGTCTGGCATCACGAAGCATTCCGGATGAAAGGTCAGAAAGAGTAACGGAAACTTTTACCGGGGAGGCTGGAAATATTCTGTGTCCACAGAACACCGTCGCCGCATCCAAGTTCAAGGATACGCATCCCCGGATGAATCTGACACTGCTCATAAACCCATGGAAACCATCCCTGTTTATTCTGGGAATACAGACTGTGCAGATTAATGCGTGAGGAAATGTTGGAGGCATTCTGGTATTGATTTTTCATGCTTTTTTCCATGCCTGTCAGATGAATCAGGTCAAGCATCTGATTCCAGTCTATGGCATGATGGGAGCGGATCGCATCTGTGGTATCCTGGATTGCCTTTTCCACCAGCTGCATTTGTTCGATACGGTCACGTACCAGCTTTAGCTGGATGTTCAGGGAATTTTCCATAAAATGATAGTCTGAGTCGTCAATGGTCATTTCCCGTATGTCATCCAGGGAGAAACCCAGATATTTCAGAAGCAGGATCTGGGAAAGTCTTGCAAAATCCTCATCTGTATAAAAACGTGCGCCGGATTCTGTTACATAGGAGGGTTTGAGGATATTCTGTTTGTCATAATAGCGGATAGTGCGGAGTGTTACATGTGCCATCCGTGCAAATTCTCCGGAAGAGTAGTAGCCGTCTTTTTTCATTGTAAAACCTTCTTTAAGAAAAATAGTCTTGCCCGCAAATGCGGATAGAAACAGTTGTTCAGCCTGCATTTGCGTATTGCTGATATGTGTAGAGTATAACACAGCTGACCGGCAGGCTACAAGCATCAGGTATTACCGGATGGATAATATACTGTCTGAATGTACCACTATCCCGCGAGGTGTTTTGGCATGAATATGCCAAAATCCCGAGACATACAAGCCAAAATTCCATTGCCGCAGGCAATCTGGAATGAATTTTGGCTAAGTTACTGTGAACGGAGTGAACAGTAACTTA
>ENA-OQJC01000230-OQJC01000230.1-human-gut-metagenome-genome-assembly--contig:-NODE-230-length-17510-cov-4.540240_pt1 | contig 17510 bp, 12 predicted proteins | sample MGYA00242600_ERZ504766 | MGnify/ENA primary metagenome ERZ504766 (study PRJEB26092, sample SAMD00036364) | human gut metagenome | host: Homo sapiens | study: EMG produced TPA metagenomics assembly of...
GCGAGCAGGTCCATGATGGCCTCTTCCTGAGTGGGGCCACGGCTCAACACCTTTGACGTCCGCCACCCACTACGAAAAAGCGTTCGTAGATCTCGTCCGTGTCGATGTTGCGCTCGCCATCGCTCCAATTCGGCGCCAAGGCGCCCAAAGAACCGTAATTCGTATCGTCAGCCATGATTGCCAGTCTAGCGGCTGGCATGAACTCAAATGTCGAACGTGTGTTCGAATTATTGCGTATGTTGCGGTACAGTAGAAATTATGACTGAGGATTTGTTTGGTGCGATGGACGCTCCCGAAGATATGACACGCCCGCTGGCCGTGCGCATGCGTCCGTCGAGCGTGGACGAAGTGGTGGGCCAATCGCGGGTGCTGGGACAGGGCTCTCCTCTGCGCAGACTCGCCAATCCGGCGTCCAAAGGCTCGCTGACCGCGCCGAGCTCCATTATTCTGTTTGGACCTCCCGGAGTCGGCAAAACCACGCTTGCCTATATTGTGGCCAAACAGTCCGGTCGAGTCTTCGAAGAGCTTTCCGCAGTCACCTCCGGCGTCAAGGACGTGCGGGATGTACTCAGACGCGCCCATGATCGTCTTGTTGCGGAGGGCAAGGAAACGGTACTGTTCATCGACGAGGTGCACCGCTTCTCCAAATCGCAGCAGGATGCATTGCTGCCAAGCGTGGAAAACCGTGACGTCACTTTCATTGCGGCCACCACGGAAAATCCAAGCTTTTCCATCATCAAACCGTTGTTAAGCCGATCCGTGGTCGTCAAACTCGAATCGCTGGAACCCGACGACCTGAAAACGCTCATCAACAGGGCCATCGAAAGCGAGCGTGGGCTTAAAAACGAAGTCAAAATCAACGATGAGGCCGTTGACGAAATCGTGCGTATGGCCGGAGGCGATGCGCGAAAAACACTGACGATCCTTGAAGCCGCCGCGGGGGCGCTTACCGGAGACCAAGCGCGCAAAAAAGGTGCGAAACGGCCAATCATCACTCCCGACGTGGTATCGCAGGTCATGGACGTGGCCACCGTGCGCTATGACAAAGACGGCGACGACCATTACGATGTGATTTCCGCATTCATCAAATCCATGCGTGGATCCGACCCGGACGCCACCATGCACTACTTGGCACGGATGTTGCGCGCCGGCGAGGATCCGCGATTCATCGCACGGCGCATTATGATCGCAGCTTCCGAGGAAGTCGGTATGGCGGCTCCGCAGATACTGCAGGTCACCGTCGCGGCGGCACAAGCCGTGTCCATGATCGGCATGCCCGAGGCGCGCATCATTCTCGCGGAAGCCGCGCTCGCCGTTGCCACCGCTCCGAAGTCGAACGCCAGCTACAACGCCATCAACAGCGCGCTCGCCGATGTGGACGCGGGATTGATCGGTCAGGTACCCTTGCACCTAAGGAATGCGCCGACCGCCCTGATGAAAAGTTGGGGCAATCATGAGGGGTATCGGTACGCTCATGATTGGCCGGGAGCCGTGGCTCCGCAGCAATACATGCCGGACGAGCTGGCAGGGCGGGAATACTACCATCCGAACGATCGCGGCTACGAGCATGAGATCAAACCGAGACTGGAGAAAATTCGCAAAATCCTGCATGAGAAGAACGGTGATAGGGGCTGATCGTTTCTTCCCGCCGCCGACGAGTTCACCCATATCCGTGTACAATGCTGACCTAGTGAACGTTAACATACGTTCGTGCTCAACGTGGAGGGCGAGTCTGGGCAAACTTGGACGCAGTGTTGAAGGGAATGACGAAGCAATGCGAAATATGCAGGATGAGTCTAATCAACGATTGATCATGATCGTCGACGACGATCAGGCTTTGGGCGAGATGCTATCCATCGTATTGGAGAGCGAAGGATTTAAAACCGTGACCTGCTTGGATGGGTGGCGTGCGGTGGAAATGTTCCCGACATTGCAGCCGGATTTGATGTTGCTTGATGTGATGCTCCCCGGTTTGGATGGCGTCCAGGTGGCGCAACGCATACGGCAGAACTCGAATACGCCGATCATCATGCTTACCGCCAAATCCGACACCACCGATGTGGTGAAAGGCCTGGAAGCGGGGGCGGATGATTATGTGTCCAAACCGTTCGAGGTGGTGGAGCTTATGGCCAGAATCAGGGCTCGGCTGCGCATGCCCAAGGTAAACGCGCCTGCAGGCAAGGATGAGGGCGACCTGACTGAACGATTGCAATGCGGCACGCTCGTAATGGATAGGGCTGAGCATACCGCCACCAAAGATGGTGTGGATCTGCAGCTGACGCCGACGGAGTTTGAATTGCTGTACGTGCTGGCGGCTCACGCGGGTGAAGCCCTGAGCCGTGCGAACTTGCTGAAACGTGTTTGGGGATACGAAAGTGGCGGAGATACCAGATTGGTCAACGTGCATGTGCAACGGCTGCGCATGAAGGTGGAGACCGATCCGGAGAATCCGCGGATCGTGCAGACCGTGCGCGGGATCGGATACAAGTTCGTAGCCCCGACGGTATAAGCGAACCATGCTGATGAGAACCCATCGAGTGTGGTGTATCTGGCATCGTGACAGACAGCAGGTGCGCCGATCATTGCAGGCGAGAACGGTGGCCGTGTCGATGCTGGTGGTGTTGCTGACGGCCGCGTTGCTGTCTTTGTTTTCCATGTACGTCATCAGGGGATCCGTGCTGAAGCAGGCGACGGATGACTCGCGCAGCGATTTCTCATCGCAGATTGTGCGCGTCCAGAAGCATCTGAATGCCTCGAATCTAACTGGAACGGACCAATACCAGCAGTTAGTGAGCAATCTGGCGTCCGAATTGCAAAGCAATGGTTCGAGCAATCTGGTCGGCGTGTACCTGATGGAACGTGATGCAGCGGATTCTGCGGAGCGTGGATTCGTGCCGGTATCGACGGAGCCGGAATATTCAAATCTGGTGTCGTCATCTATGCGCAACCGCATGCGTGCCGATACGTCCGGATTGATCTACTATCAGCCGGTACGTATTCCGAGAACTTCCGGAGGTACGCCCGGCGCGGTTTTGGGATCGGTGATTTCGTCGAATAACATGGGCTCATTGGAAGTGTTCGCACTGTACTCCTACCAATCGCAGCAGCAGGCGCTGAGTCAGATCCAGATCAACATGCTGATGGTGTGCGTGGCGTTGAGCGTGTTGATCGGGATGATCATTTTTCTGGTCATGCGTTCGGTTATCACTCCGGTACGGCGGGTCGCCTTGGCTACGGAAATCATGGCATCGGGAACTTTCGACGCCCGCGTGGCGGTGGACAGGGCCGATGAGATAGGCGTGCTGCAGAAATCGTTCAATGAAATGGCCGAATCGTTGGAGAATCAGATCGAAGAGCTGGAAAAAGCCGGGGATATGCAACGCAGCTTCGTTTCGGACGTCAGCCATGAATTGAGAACACCGGTGACGACCATGCGTATGGCCTCCGACATGCTGTCGATGCACAAAGACGAATACGATGCCACCACAAAGAGAACGGTGGAATTGCTGGATGGCCAGATCCGCAGATTTCAGGAAATGCTCGCCGATTTGTTGGAGATTTCGCGTTTCGACGCCGGGTATGCGGCGCTTGATTTGGTGGAGGCCGATATACGCGAGCCCATCGAACAGTCGGTTGAAGCGATTTCCGCCATCGCCCAGACCAAACATGTGCCACTGGATGTGCATATGCCCAACGTGGAAGTGCTTGTGAGAATCGATACGCGTCGTATAAGCCGTGTCGTACGCAATCTTCTCGCTAATGCCATCGATTTCGCGGAGGGCAAGCCGGTTGAGGTCCGTCTTGCCGCCAATCAGCGAATGGTAGTAATCAGCGTGCGCGATTACGGCGTTGGCATGACCTCGGAACAGTGTTCCAGAATGTTCGACCGGTTCTGGAGGGCGGATCCTTCCAGAGCGCGCACTACCGGAGGAACCGGTTTGGGCATGTCCATCGTACTGGCTGACACGAAACTGCATCATGGTGATGTTGCGGTGCGATCGCGGCTGGGTGAAGGAACATGGTTTTTGGTGACGTTGCCTCGCAATCCGGACGATGTCGATTGCGGTATGAACAACGCTCCGATTCGATTCGCGACCGATGGCGACGATATGCGGGTGGTCGGAGGCTTTGGCGTTGCCGATAACGGATTCGTGGACTATCTGACCAATAAACCCATGGTGGAGGGGCTGTGATGACTGCGAAAAACATTCGTCGTGTGATTGCCGCGGTCTCATTAGTGGTATTGCTGGGATGCTCCATGATGCATCTGGCCGGATGCTCGAGCATATTGGGACTTCCTGAAGATGGTCCGGTGCAGACCATGACCCCGGAGGAACAAAGCACAAGAAGAGTGTTCACGTCTCCCGACGGGCCGGCCGATGACGCGCAGCCGGAAGCCATCGTCAAAGGATTTTTCGACGTCATGCCTGCGGGAGTGCAGAGTGACGGGTTCGCCACGGGCAAGCAGTTCCTTACCGATGGCGCCGCATCAAGGTGGAATGCCGATAACCGGACTACGGTATATGCCGACGTGCCGAAATTCGTGCGTAAGGCCAGCACGGTGGAGTCAGGGCAAGGCGGGCAGAAAACCGTGGTGAGCGTCAGCCTCCAGATACAAGGGGAACTGGATGCGCATGGCGTGTATACGGCGGTGGCGAGCGGAGGGGCAAAAACCTACGATTTCTCCCTCTCCAAAGTGCGTGGCCAATGGCGGATCAGCAAACTGCCGACAGGCGTGATGATCAGCTCCTACGATTTCGAGCAGGTGTACCGTCAGGTTTCGCTATATCAGTTGGGCTCTTCCGAAAAAGAACTGATCCCCGATGTTCGTTGGCTTTGCTGGAGGGATTGGCGGACGCGCGCCGTGCAGGAACTGCTTGCCGGAAATGCGGCATGGCTGGAAGGCGCGGTAAGCGACACCAATACCAAGCGGATCGTGTTGCAGCCCGACGGTGTGCAGATGCGCGATTCGGTGATGGAAATGAGTCTCTCATCGGCGATGGAACGAATGACGGATGCCGAACGTGGCATTTTGGTCAGGCAGATTCGCCTATCGTTGGGGGACGGCAGCGCCGAGACGGAAATCAAGGTGATGTCTGGAAACCATGACTATTCGCATGCCGATGATTCGTCGTCTCTTGATGCGCAGACTCCGCTGAATCCCATGTATACGTTGAGCGTCGGCAATATCATTTCGTTGAAATCCTACAGCGCCATTCGTGTGGCGCAAACGGATCTTTCGGACGTGCGAAGCTTCGTTTTCTCAGAACAGGGCGGAGCCGTGCTTGGTCGTGACGGATATGTGAAAAGGCTCGCAGAGGACGGTTCCACCCATGCATTGATGTTTTCAGGACGCATGATGAAAACCATCTGCAAAGGAAACGACTCCGAGATTTGGGGCATCGACACATCTGGCAAGCACATCATGGTCGATGATGCCGGCACGGTTCTCACCCTTGACGTTCCCGGCCTCGTATCAGCACAAACGCTCCATTCCATGAGGCTTTCCCCTGAGGGGGACCGTATCGCATTCTCCATCGAATCGGATGGGGGAGCGCAGTCGGGTGTGGCCATCATCGGGATATGCCGGGACCATGATGGCTCCGTGGCTGGGCTGTCCCAAGCGTTCGCTTTGGTTTCCACACAGTCCAATGTGTCGATGATGACGTTCTATAACGACGTCACTTTTCTCTATGCCACGCAATACGAGCGGGGGCGTGCGCAGATCGGACGACGTCAGATGGTGCCTGGTCCTGAAACGAGTCAGGCGCTACCCGACAATGGTGCGGTCGATATGGCCACAGGAGAAGTCGGCACATATCGCAGGCTTGTCGTACTCGACCATCTCGGAGTGGCGAGAACGGTCGACGGATCGTTGGATGGTGCATGGACGATTGCTGATTCCCAAGTTACGTCGTTATCTGTGCAATAGTGAAAAAGTTGTAATTCCGCCATTGTTATCGTTTCGTTATTGACTTGTTATCGAAACGTTATTGCTATGGATTGAGACCTTGGATTGTTCGAACGATACTGAAAACACTGATGGCAAGGAAGCCCATCAATAGAAATACTCGAGGAGGAGTTTTCATGAAGAATTGGAAGAAAGCTATTGCGATTTGTGCTTCGGCGGCAGCTATGGCCAGCATGGCGGCCTGCGGTGGCGGCAGCTCCGATGGCGATTCCAGCTCCAGCAAGAGCGATAAGAAGACCATCGGTTTCGTGGCAGTCGGTCCGGAAGGCGGCTTCCGTACGGCCAACGAGAACGATCTGAAGAAGGCATTCGAGGATGCCGGATTCGATCTGGTGTACTCCCCGACGCAGAACAACGATCAGCAGAAGCAGATTCAGGCATTCAACAAGTTCGTCAACGACGAAGTCGACGCGATCGTGCTATCCGCAACCAACGATTCCGGTTGGGATGACTGCTTGGAGAACGCGGCGGAAGCTGAAATCCCGGTCTTCACCGTCGACCGCAACATCGATATCAAGAGCGATGCGGCAAAGAAGGCAGTCGTCTCGCACATCGGCCCGTCCAATGTCTGGGCCGGCGAGCAGGCCGCTGAATTCGTCAACAAGAGCTTCCCAGATGGCGCCAACGGCTTCATTCTGGAAGGACCGGCAGGCCTGTCCGTGGTGACCGATCGTGGCACCGGTTGGGATAACAAGGCAGCAAGCAATATCAAGGTGCTTGAGTCCCAGTCCGCCAACTGGTCCACCGATGAGGCAAAGACCGTGACAGCAGGTCTGCTCGACAAGTACAAGTCCGACAATCCGCAGTTCATCTTCGCCCAGAACGATGAGATGGGTCTCGGCGCGGCACAGGCCGTTGATGCCGCTGGTCTGAAGGGCAAGGTCAAGATCATCACCATCGATGGCACCAAGGCCGCTCTGCAGTCTCTGGTCGACGGCGATCTTTCCTACGTCATCGAGTACAACCCGATCTTCGGTAAGGAAACCGCCAACGCCGTCAAGGATTATCTGGATGGCAAGTCTGTTGAATCCGATATCGAGATCGAATCCAAGACCTTCGATGCAGACAGCGCCAAGGAAGCCTTGGATGCCGGTACCCGTGCGTACTGATCCGATCAGATAACTTTCCGAATAGCATCTCTCCTTTTCACATAGCCCAAGAACGGTGCACCGCATAGCGCGATGCACCGTTCGTTCCATCTTGGGCAAATATCACAAAACGATAACAATTTTCGTAAGGCGAAGACATGGTAGATAAGCAACCAATCGTCGTGATGAAAGGTATCACGATCGAGTTCCCGGGCGTCAAGGCCCTGGACGGCGTCGACCTGCGTCTGTATCCAGGTGAAGTCCACGCTCTCATGGGCGAGAACGGCGCTGGAAAATCGACGATGATCAAAGCGCTTACCGGCGTGTACAGGATCAACGCGGGTTCCATTGAAGTGGAAGGCAAGCCGCAAACCTTCACCGGTACCGGTGATGCGCAGAACGCGGGCATCGCCACCGTGTATCAGGAAGTTAACCTGTGCACCAATCTCAGCATCGGCGAAAACGTCATGCTTGGTCATGAGGTGCGAGGGACGCTGGGCATCAACTGGAAGAAAACCTATGAGGAATCGAAGAAATTCCTCGCCCAGATGGGTCTGGATCATCTTGATCCGAGAGCACCGTTGAGCTCCATTTCCATCGCCATGCAGCAGCTGGTCGCCATCGCCCGAGCCATGGTGATCGATGCCAAGGTGCTGATTCTTGACGAACCGACGTCATCGCTTGACGCCAACGAAGTGCAGGATCTGTTCAAGATCATGCGCAAGATTCGTGATTCGGGTGTGGCGATCCTGTTCGTGTCCCACTTCCTTGACCAGATTTACGAGATCACCGATCGCCTGACCGTGCTCCGCAACGGTAAGTTCATCAAAGAAGTCATGACCAAGGACACTCCGCGTGACGAGCTCATCGGCATGATGATCGGCAAGAGCGCGGACGAGCTGAGCCAGATCGGCGCCAAGAAGGCGCATCGTGACGTGACTGAAGGTGAACAGCCCATCGTCTCCGTCAAGCAGCTTGGTCTGAAAGGCACCATCAATCCTACGGACCTAGATATCTACCCAGGCCAGGTTGTCGGCTTCGCAGGCCTGTTGGGATCCGGACGAACCGAACTCGGCCGACTGCTGTACGGTGCGGACAAGCCGGATTCCGGTACATACGAGCTCAAAGGCAAGAAGACCAGTATCTCCGATCCGTACACGGCATTGCGCAACAAGATCGCATACTCCACGGAGAACCGTCGAGACGAAGGCATTATTGGCGATCTGACGGTCCGCGAGAACATTCTGATCGCCTTGCAGGCGACGAGAGGCATGTTCAAGCCGATTCCGAAGAAGGAAGCCGACGAGATCGTCGACAAGTACATGAAGGAGCTGAACGTTCGTCCGAACGATCCGAACAAGCTCATCAAGAACCTGTCCGGCGGCAACCAGCAGAAGGTGCTGATCGCACGTTGGCTGGCCACGCATCCCGACCTGCTCATTCTGGACGAGCCGACGCGAGGCATCGATATCGGCGCCAAGGCGGAAATCCAGCAGGTGGTGCTTGATCTTGCCGCTCAGGGCATGGGTGTGGTGTTCATCTCGTCCGAAATGGAAGAGGTGGTCAGGCTTTCTGACGACATCGAAGTGCTGAAGGATCGCCACAAGATCGCCGAACTCGTCAATGACAACACGGTTTCCCAGGAAACCATCGTCCAAACCATCGCGAACACGAACGTCAATACAGGAAAGGAGGCATGATGAGCGACAAGAAAACAAAGCAGGACGGCGATTCCCTCGTCAAGAAGCTGCTGTCGTCAAACCTCACATGGTCTGTGGTCGCACTGATTGTGCTGATCGTCATCTGCACCATCTCCGATCACCAATTCCTCTCGTTGAGCTGGAATAAGAACACCGGAGGTCTTTCGGGACCGCTGATCACCATGCTGCAGGAATCGGCGCGTTATCTCATGATCGCCACCGGCATGACATTGGTGATCTCCACTGCAGGCATCGACCTTTCCGTAGGTTCCGTTATGGCGGTTGCCGGTGCGGCGGCCATGCAGATGCTGACTTCCGGCGTTAACGTGTGGCTGGCGATTTTCCTCGCACTGCTCATCGGCCTCGGTGTCGGCTGCATCAACGGCGCATTGGTTTCCATTCTGGGACTGCAGCCGTTCATCACCACGCTGATCATGATGCTCGCAGGTCGAGGATTGGCCAAGGTCATCACTTCCGGCCAGAACACTGATGCCAGCTCCGTTGCAGGCGGCGCGCCGCTGAAATGGATGGCCAACGGCTTCATTCTGGGCATTCCCGCCAATTTCGTCATCGCATTGGTCATTGTCGCGCTGATTGGCCTGCTGTGCCGCAAAACGGCCATGGGCATGATGGTCGAATCCGTCGGCATCAATCCGGAAGCCTCTCGCATGACCGGCATCAAGCCGAAGAAGATCCTCTTCCTCGTATACGCGATTTCCGGTCTTCTGGCAGCCGTGGCAGGCCTGTTCGCCACCGCATCCGTGATGCGCGTCGACGTGGTCAAGACCGGGCAGGATCTTGAAATGTATGCCATCCTCGCAGTCGTTATCGGCGGAACCTCGCTGCTTGGCGGCAAGTTCTCCCTGGCTGGCAGCGCGCTTGGCGCGGTGATCATCGCCATGATCCGCAAGACCATCATCACCCTCGGTATCGATTCCGCCGCAACACCGGCATTCTTCGCCGTCGTGGTGATCGTGATCTGCGTGATGCAGGCTCCGAAGATTCATAACCTTGGCGCGGAAATAAAACGTAAGTGCGCGCTGAAGACGCAAACTAAGGCGGTGGCAGCATGACTTCTGCAACAGCTACTCAGGTCAAGAAGACCGTGAAACCGACTCGGCGTCGTCTTGACGCTCAGATGATTCCAACCATCGCAGCAGTGGTGATCTTCATTCTGATGATCATCATGGGTCAGGCGCTGTTCGGCACCTACCTGCGTCTTGGATTCGTGTCGTCCCTGTTCATCGACCATGCCTACCTGATTATTCTGGCCGTGGCTATGACGCTTCCGGTATTGACCGGCGGCATCGATCTGTCGGTTGGCGCCATCGTCGCCATCACCGCGGTCGTCGGTGTGAAACTCACCAACGCAGGCGTCGCGGCTCCGCTCGCCATGGTCGTCATGATTCTCATCGGCGTGGCGTTCGGCCTATTGACCGGCACCCTGATCGAAGAATTCAACATGCAGCCGTTCATCGCGTCGCTGGCTTCGATGTTCCTGGCGCGAGGCATCGCATCCATCATTTCGACCAAGGCGCAGACTTCCCCGAAAATAACAACTTCGATTTCATTTCGCAGAAGATCACCATCATCGACAATCCGAAGATCTCCCAAGATCTGTACATCAATGTCGGTGTGATCATTGCGGCGCTCGTGGTTATCTTCGGGTACATCCTGCTGCACCATACACGCACCGGACGCACCATCTACGCCATCGGCGGCTCGCGCTCCTCCGCGGAACTCATGGGCTTGCCGGTCAAGCGCACGCAGTACGTCATCTACCTGACCTCCGCCACACTGGCCTCCATCGCCTCCATCGTGTACACGGCCAACATCCGCTCTTCCATCAACACGGTCGGCGTCGGCTGGGAACTTGATGCTGTGGCCTCCGTGGTCATCGGCGGCACCATCGTCACCGGCGGCTTCGGCTACGTGCTCGGTTCCGTCATCGGCGCTCTGGTCCGTTCCACCATCGACCCGCTGACCTCCGACTTCGGCGTGCCGGCCGAATGGACCACCATCGTGGTCGGCCTGATGATCCTGATCTTCGTGGTGCTGCAGCGTGCGGTCACCGCCTTCAACAAGAAAGAATAGGAGGAACGGCTCCAGTTCATACCATTTGTTTCTGATTCCCTTTGCGTAAGGCTGGACGTGCCGAAATGGTACGTCCAGCCTTACGCATGCCGTTCCCATCTAGGTCAGGGCTTCCATTACACTACACAGTGGTTTTCATACGAATGAATCATAGACGGCATCGCACAGGGCCGTAGGAAAAAGTGCGCGGATAAGGAATTATGGAAGAACGGAACATTACTACAACAACTGCAGCCACTGAATCGCAGGCGATTACGACAAACGCCGGAACTCAGGAAGCGGCGATTTCAGACGAACGCATCCCCGGCAAACTCATCGGAGCGATTGTGGCGGTCGGCTCCCTCGCCTTCATCGGCATTCTCACCGAAACCGTGATGACGGTGCTTTTCCCGCAACTCATGCGGGAATTCAACGTCGACACCGCAACCGTGCAGTGGATCACCACCATCTACCTGCTGGTGGTCGCCGCAACCATGCCGTTGTCGTCGTACCTCAACCGTCGGTTCAAGCATCGCACGCTGTTCCTTGCCGCGGTGTCGCTCGCGGTGCTTGGCTCGTTGATCATGATCGTCGGTCATGCGTTCCCGGTCATTCTCATTGCCCGTGTGATTCAAGGCATGGGTTCCGGTGTGGCCACGCCGTTGATGATCAACATCATTCTTGAACAGTCGCCAAAGAGCAAAGTCGGTCGTTTGATGGGCGTCGGTTCGCTGGTCATTACCGTCGCTCCGGCAATTGGTCCGACCGTTGGTGGCGCGGTGTCGAGCATTCTGCCATGGCGTGCGATTTTCGTGATTGTCATTCCGATCATTCTGCTGGTCTCGTTGCCGGTCGGTTTAAAATGCGTCGAACAGCATCGCCCGACGGAAGAGGCGCGTCTCAATTCGTTGCAGTTCGTGTCGATTGTGCTTGCATTGTGCGGATTGGTGATGTTTCTGAACCAAGCTGGAGTGGCCGTCAGCGCCGCGGTTTCCGGCGGCAGCGCCACGGTGTCGGCAGTGTTCGCCGTGGTGAGTCTGATCGTTGGATTGGGGGCATTGCTGTTTTTCGGCTGGTCGTCGAAGCGTTCGTTCTCGCCGCTGATCCGTTTGGGCTGGCTGCGTGACCCGATGGTGTTGTTACATTTGATCGCCTACATGCTGCTGCCGATCGTCGGCATCGGTTTCGGTTATGTGATCACCAATGTGGCGCAGCTTTCGTTGGGAACCAGCGCGTTCCTGTCCGGCGCGTTGGTGCTGCCGGGTGCGCTGATCGGCGCGTTTTTCGCACCGGTGGGAGGTATGCTGTACGACCGTTTCGGACCGGTGCGTCCGATTCTCGGCGCGTTTTTCGCCGCGATTTGTGGGCCGATTCTGCTGCTGGTATTTTCCATGCGACTGACACCAGTCACGCTTGCCGGTTTCTACTTCATTTTCGGATTTGGTTATTCGCTTGGTTTTTCCAATATCATGACCAATGCGTTGCGTAACATCGCACCTCAGTTCATGCCGGACGGCAATGCCGTGTTCAACACCTGCCTGCAGTTCGGCGGCGCGGCAGGCACCGCGCTGTTCTCCACGATTCTGTCGGTGGCTCAGGCTGGCGCAGGCGAAGAGGGGGGTGCCACGTTCCGTCACGCTACGGCTGTCGGTGGCAGCTGGACGTTCGCTACCATGATTGGTATCGTGGCCATTGCCATCTGTTGCTTGATTGCGGCGTTCCGTATTGGTGCGAAACGTAATAGCAGGCTATAGAAAAAGCCTGTAGCGTAAAGTGAGGAAAGCGTTCCGTCAAGGAATATCGGCTTGCTATGCTGTCTCTACCGTGTTATTGAGAGGACAGCAATGAGACTACAGCACCCGTATAGCGGCATCACTACCGGTCTGCTCAAGCCGATTACGGCGGCGCTTTCCATAGTTGCGCTGCTTGCGGGCTGTGGATCCGTGGAGGCGAAGGATTCCCAGCAGGAAGTCACCAGTGCCGATAAGGTGGTCAGCGTCAATATCACGGAACCATCGAATGGCTTGCTGCCAAGTGACACCAGCGATATGGCCGGTTGGAAAATCGTCAGCCAGCTGTATGACGGCCTGGTCACTTTCGATGCGGAAGGTAATGAGACGTTGGTCGAGGCCGAATCGATCACGCCGAATGACGACGCTTCCGAATACACCATCGCGCTTAAACCGAATCTGGCGTTCTCCAATGGTGAGAAGATCACCGCCGACACGTACGCGAAAAGCTGGTCGTTCGCGGCCAATGCTGCCAATGGACAGGTCGGAGCCTCCATTTTCGAAGATATTCAGGGCTATGATGAGCTGCAGGATGCAAGTGGTTCCAAAACCGCGCAATTGTCAGGCCTTACCGTGGTCGATGACACTACGCTGAAGGTCAAGCTCAAAGCGTCGAATTCGGCGTTTCTGTACAAAATCGGAGATATCGCGTTTCTGCCGATGCCATCCGAAGTCATCAAGAATCCCAAGGAATACGGGCAAAAGCCGATTGGCAACGGTCCATACAAGCTGAAGGCGTACAAAAGCGGCGAAGAAATCATTCTTGAAAAAGACGATTCCTACAAGGGGGCACGTGAAGCCAAGAATGCCGGCATTGATTTCAAGGTGTATCAAAGTCTTGACGCGGCCTATTCGGATCTGCTGGCAGACAATCTTGACGTGCTTGATGCCATTCCGACTTCCGCGTTGAAAACCTATCAGAACGAAAAGAACATCACCGCCGTCAGCAAGCCCGGTCCGTCGTTCTCAGCATTTACGATTTCGCAGAATCTCAAGCATTTCCAAGGTGAGGAAGGCAAGTATCGGCGTCAAGCCATCGCGCATGCCATTGACCGTGAGAATATCGCCAATGCGATTTTCGGTGGCACGGTAACGCCCGCCACCGATTTCCTTGCGCCGGTGATCAAGGGATATGACACCGATCTCGACACGGATGGCGTGCTCGCATATGATGAGACGAAAGCCGAGGAATTGTGGGCGAAGGCGGATGCGATTTCGCCATGGAGCGGCACGTTCCGCATCGCATACAGCGCCGATGGCACCGATAAGGAGTGGGTGGAGGCTGCGGCCAATTCCATTCGCAACGCGCTTGGCATCGATGCGGAAAGCTATCCGTTCGCCACGTCCAAGGAACTGCGTAGCGCCATTCAGGAGCGCACCATCGACGCGGCATTCAAATCGGGCATGCAATCCGATTATCCGCATCCGGAAGGCTATCTGGTGCAGGCATACGACTCATCGGCAGCGGACGGCAAGGGTTTGAACAACGGTGATTACAAGAGCGACGAATTTGATGCGCTGATTGACCAGGCTGCTGCGGAGACCGATTTGGACAAGGCCGTGAGCCTGTATCGGCAGAGCGAACGTGTGTTGCTGAAGGATTTGCCGGTGATTCCTTTGTGGTATACCAACGTGACCGCGGCATCGGCCAAAAACGTGGAAGTGAGCTACAACTATATGGGCGTTCCCGAATACAACACCATCGTCAAGTAAGGTTTGTTCTAGCGTGAAGACTCCACTGTGAGCGCAATTTCACCACCCGTCGCTTCGAAGCGGTAGGCTGTGAAACTATAGAGAACATAGGAAAAGGAGACAAGGTGAGCAACCTTAGTGCACCCCTGCCCGTCATGGCCGGCGAAGATATGCCGGCCGGACCCGCCGATCCGATTTTCAACCGTCTGCTGAAAGACCGCATCATTTGGATGGGCGAGGAAGTCAAGGACGAAATGGCCAATCGCATCTGCGCACAGATGCTGATGCTGGCAGCTGAAGATCCGAAGAAGGATATTTGGCTGTACATCAATTCCCCGGGTGGTTCCATCACCGCAGGCATGGCCATTTACGACACCATGCAGCTTATCGAGCCTGACGTGGCGACCGTCGGCTTGGGCATGTGCGCATCCATGGGCCAGTTCCTGCTGAGCTCCGGCACCAAGGGCAAGCGATTCCTGACCTCGCATGCCCGTGTGCTGATGCACCAGCCGTCCGGCGGCATCGGCGGCACCGCCACCGACGTGCGCATCAACGCTGAACTGATCATGGACATGAAGAAGACCATGAGCGAGCTGACTGCCGAACAGACCGGCCATACCGTTGAGGAAATCTACCGCGACAACGAGTACGACCACTGGTTCACCGCGCAGGAAGCGCTGGAATACGGTTTTGTGGATAAGCTCGTTTCCACGCACGACACGATGAACGCCACCAAGGGAGAGTGAACATGGCAAGCGAAGAATCCCGATTCGTAGCCCGCGCAGAGCGTCTCGCAGGACCGACCGGAGTGGTTGGTTTCCAGGCTGCAGCAGCCCGCGAAGCCGCTTTCGCGCCGCAGAACCGTTATGTTCTGCCGCAGTTCGAAGAGAAGACCCCGTACGGTTTCAAAAGGCAGGATCCGTACACCCGCTTGTTCGAAGACCGCATCATCTTCATGGGCGTGCAGGTCGACGACACTTCCGCCGACGACATTATGGCTCAGCTCCTGGTGCTCGAAAGCCAGGATCCGAACCGTGATGTGATGATGTACATCAACTCTCCGGGCGGTTCCATGACGGCTATGACCGCCATCTACGACACCATGCAGTACATCAAGCCGGATGTGCAGACCGTATGCCTTGGACAGGCCGCTTCCGCAGCCGCCATTCTGCTGGCCGCCGGAGCCAAGGGCAAGCGTCTGATGCTGCCGAACGCGCGCGTGCTCATCCATCAGCCGGCCATCGATCAGGGCTTCGGCAAGGCGACGGAAATCGAAATCCAAGCCAAGGAAATGCTGCGTATGCGTGAATGGCTTGAGAACACGCTGGCCAAGCATACCGGTCGCGATGTGGAGAAGATTCGCAAAGACATCGAGGTCGACACCTTCCTGACCGCACCTGAGGCCAAGGAATACGGCATTGTCGACGAAGTGCTGGAACACCGTAGCTGAACGGCGCATATGCGAGGTTCCATCTGAAGTCGCATCTTCACAAATCAATACCCCTGCCGGGCGTTGGCAGGGGTATGCTGTTCTTCAATGATGATTGCATGATGGCGATTGCTCAATGGCAGGTACGGCAAACAAAGGGGTGCGAATGGGACGAGTGGTCAGCTACAACGATGAAGTGTCACGATGCACGTTCTGCGGCAAAACCGAAAATCAGGTACGTAAGCTCGTTACCGGATCAGGTGCGGCCATTTGCGACGAATGCATCGAACTGTGCGTCGACATCATTTCCGAAGAACGTGTCAAAGACGCCCAGCTGAACACATTGCAGCTGCCGAAACCCGCACAGATCAGCGCCTATCTCGACAACTACGTGGTCGGGCAGGAATCCGCTAAAAGAACGCTTTCCGTGGCCGTATACAACCATTACAAGCGCGTCAATATGGAAATGCGTGAATCCGCGGCATTGCGCGATCGTGCGGCGCATGCGAGCGACGATCCACTGGCCGGCGTGCAGGTGTCCAAATCGAATATCCTGCTGCTGGGGCCGACCGGCGTGGGCAAAACGTATCTTGCGCAGACGCTGGCGAAGGTCATGAATGTGCCGTTCGTCATCGCCGACGCCACCACACTCACTGAAGCGGGGTATGTGGGCGACGATGTGGAAACCGTACTGCAACGGCTTATACAGGCCGCTGACGGCGATGTGGCGCGAGCGCAGCAGGGCATCGTCTATATTGACGAAATCGACAAGATAGCGCGTAAGAGCGGCGAGAACACGTCTATTACGCGAGATGTGTCCGGTGAGGGCGTGCAGCAGGCTCTGCTGAAGATTCTGGAAGGTACTGTGGCATCCGTGCCGGTGGAGGGTTCGCGTAAGCATCGTGAGATGGAGACGGTGCAGATCGACACTCGTGACATTCTGTTTATCTGCGGCGGCGCGTTTGTCGGGCTTGCCGATATTGTGGCGCAGCGTTTGGGCGCTCGTGAAAGCGGATTTGGTGCCGCGTGGCATGATCATGAGGTGCCGAATCGTGAGCTGCTTGCCCAGGCTTCGGCCGACGATCTTGCCGATTTCGGTTTATTGCCTGAATTCATCGGTAGATTGCCGGTGGTGAGCGTGCTTGAGGAGCTTACGGAGGATGATTTGGCGCGCATTCTGGTCGCACCGGAGAACGCACTGGTCAAGCAGTATCAGAAGTTGTTTGCGATTGACGGGGTGACGTTGACGTTCACTGAGGGGGCGGTGCGGCAGATCGCGGCCACTTCGATTCGCAGGGGCACGGGCGCCCGAGGCCTTCGATCGATTATCGAAAAAACCTTGGAGGACACGATGTTCCAGCTACCAAGCGTGACTGGCGTATCGGAGGTGGTGGTGGATGAGGCGTCCGTCAATGGTTCCGGCACTCCGAAACTATTGAAGGTTTCCACGGAGGAGATTCCTCGCAGACGTGCCGCGTAGTGCATTCGGCGTGTTGCGCGTCGTATGTGCGAGAGTTCAGATTTCGTAGGGTTGAAGCAGGTATGGATGCCGGTGCGAAATCCGCGAAAACAGGCGCGACACGCCGAGATTTTGCTGCGCGGCCATTTGGGTGTATCCTATTCGAGTTGCCGAAAACAAGCAACGTTGCGCGAGTAGCCCAGCGGATTAGAGCAGCTGACTACGGATCAGCAGGTCGCAGGTTCGAATCCTGTCTCGCGCACCGGCACGGTCACTCAGGACGGCAGGTAAAGTAAATTGTTAGAGTA
>ENA-OQJC01000232-OQJC01000232.1-human-gut-metagenome-genome-assembly--contig:-NODE-232-length-17501-cov-3.155405_pt1 | contig 17501 bp, 20 predicted proteins | sample MGYA00242600_ERZ504766 | MGnify/ENA primary metagenome ERZ504766 (study PRJEB26092, sample SAMD00036364) | human gut metagenome | host: Homo sapiens | study: EMG produced TPA metagenomics assembly of...
CTTACCATCCTATGAAGCGACTTTTGTGCCGCACTTCTCCTAGAGCTAAGATCTAATACGGCGATACCCTTTGCTGTGGTCCTAGATGCTAAAGTCGCAGAAACGCAAAAAGACCCTATACATCCTGTGAACCGACTTTTGTGCCCGTGGCACCTAGGAGGGAACAGGATGTATAGGGTCTTTCAGTTTATATATGTAGCACTACGGCCACAGCAGGGCTTCGCCTATTACGACTTAGCGATCCCCATTGAATATCGAATTCTTAACAATTACATAGTCCACTTTTCGAATTGCAGTCAAGTTATTACCGCCTGCATAGGAAATAGAGGACTGTAAGTCTTGTTCCATTTCAGTTAAGGTATCGAAAAGGCTGCCTTTGGAAGGAATGTACATTTTTTACCCTCCACGTTTTTACGTTCGCCTTTTTGAGATTCGGAAGCGGAACCAAAGTATTCTTTGTATGGTTTGCCGTCGATTTCAACTTCTTTACCCGGAGATTCGGTGTGACCGGCAAAGAGGGAACCAATCATAACGAAAGTAGCGCCAAAACGAATGGATTTAGCAATGTCGCCATGGTCACGGATACCGCCGTCAGCGATAACAGGCTTAGTAGCCGCTTTGGTGCACCAACGAACAGCGGATAACTGCCAGCCGCCGGTACCAAAACCGGTTTTTAATTCGTGATACATACTTTACCCGGTCCAATGCCGACTTTAGTAGCGTCAGCGCCGGCATTTTCAAGTTCACGAACGGCTTCAGGAGTACCAACATTACCGGCAATACGAAGCTTTCCGGTAATGTTTTTTTATATGCTGAATCATTTCAATAACGGAATTGGAATGACCGTGAGCGATATCGATGGTAATATATTCAGGAGAAAGACCGGCTGCTTTAATTTCATCAACGAAATCAAATTCTCTTTTTTTACACCAATACTGATGGATGCAAATAATCCCTGTTCTTTCATACGTTTAATAAAATCAAGACGAGTGTGTGGAGCAAAACGGTGCATGATGTAGAAGTAATTGTTGCGGGCTAATTTTTCAGCCAATTCTTCATCAATAATCGTCTGCATGTTGGCCGGTACAACCGGTAAACGGAATGTGCGATTGCCGAGTTTTACTGAAGTATCACATTCACTACGGCTGTTAACAATACATTTATTCGGGATTAACTGAATGTCTTCATAATCAAAAATGTTTGTTGTATTAATCATGGAAGGCCTCCTTGTAATAACATAAATATCCATTAGACATTATATAGGAAAGATAGTGTTTTTGCAAGCCTAACTCGAACAGTATGATTTATATATCGTTTTAATGTTCGGGTTTTGTAAATGCCATGTTTGCTTTTTGTAAAAACTCCGATACTTGGGGCAAAAAACGGTATTGAGTTGATTTATACTTCGCTCTGGCGGTATAATTAAATTATATTTGCAAGCAATTGGGTAAAAAGCTTAAGGAGAACGCAAATCATATCTTTACTGTTGTTGTGATAACGACCCATGGTCGGGAGGATATTTATGGAACAAAAACAACGTACAAGAATGTTGGTGGAAGCGGGTTTATCGATTGCAATCGCATATGTATTACATTTTGTAGTCCTCTTTCAAATGCCGCAAGGCGGTTCGGTGAATGCAGCCAATTTGGTACCGCTTATCATTTTTGCCATTCGTTGGGGTGGTAAGTGGGGTGTCATAACTTGTATGGCTTACGGTATCATCGATTTTTTGCTGGGCTTCAAATTTTCGCTTCATTTTTTAAGCATCTTACTGGATTATATTTTAGGCTATGGTGCCATCGGTGTTGCCGGTTTCTTCGGTAACAGCCGTGTACGCGCTATTTGGGGCGTTACAGCCGGATGTGCATTACGCTGGGTCTGCTCCGTTGTGTCGGGCGCTGTCGTATTTGCTTCCTATGCACCGGCCGGTCAAAACCCATGGATTTATTCTATGATTTATAATGCCAGTTATATGGTGCCGGAATTAGTTATTAATATGGCGGTTATAGTACTGTTCTATAACCGTATTATGAAAGGAATTCGTTCGGCGCGCGGTTAATTGTGGCTGAATGAGTTAATGGAGTTATTTATGAAACGTCTTTTAGTAGAACGTACAGATATGAACCAATTGCATGATATGGGGCTTCTCATAGTGTGTGGCGGTCAAAGTACTCGCATGGGACGTGACAAAGCATCGTTGCCTTGGCAAGAAGGCACACTTTTGACCTCGCTCATGACCAGGGCGAGGTCCTTTGCTTTTTCACATATCGTTATCGCCGGTAATCAGCCGGTCGATTTACGAACTTTACCGGGTGAACTCTATGCTATGCATCCTTTATCGGATTTAAGTGGTCGGGTACGCCTTAGTGATGCTGAATTGGCCACCGTAGAGCCTCATGATGTGCATCGTTTGGAATGGGTTTTGGAAAACGAGCGGACCTTATCTATCTTTTTAACGGCCGATCAGGGCGAACCATGCGGCCCTTTGGGCGGTTTGGCGGTCGGCCTTAGTGAAGGGCATTGTGATGCTTATTTGGCGGTGTCGGTGGACATGCCGTTATTTGACAATTTTGACTTTGGCGATGTAACAAAACTTCGCTCGCATTTGGGGAGAACCCCGGTAGATTGTATTGTGCCTACTATAAATGGCAACTTAGAACCTTTGGGGGCCTTATATAGCCAGCGTTGTCTGCCGGTTATTATAAAGTTGTTACAGCAAGGGGAACGCCGTTTGCGGGCCATTTTTGACCATTGTCCGACAGAATATGTCGATGTATCGGCTAACGCCTATGCCTATAAAAATGTAAACACTTATAATGAATATAAGGCGATTCGCGCTTTAGCGTATAACAGTACTCGTCAAAAACCGATTATTTCCGTGGTGGCCAGTCAGTCTAAAACGGGCAAAACCGAAGTGGCTACGCGCTTAATTAAGGCTTTGGATGCTCTTGGCTATGAAGTGGGTTTTGTCAAAAGTGATGGTCACGGTTTTACCATGGATTCAGAAGGAACTGATACATGGAAGGCCGATAACGCCGGCGCGAAGGCTGTAGCCATTGCCGGACCTACCGGGTATGCGATTTTAAATAAAACGGAGGGGCCAACCGATTTAATGACCTTGGCCGAACAATTGCCGGTCGATATTGTAGTTATGGAAACGCGGAGCCGCGGTGTAGAGCCGATTATTGAAGTGGTAACGGAGGCACCGACGAATTTTGAAAACTGCATTACGCCGGTTGATAAATTATTGGCCGTGGTGTACATGAACGACAATGAGGCGTTTTCACAAGAAAATGTATTACCGTCAGACGGCGTAGCTGTGTTTTCATTACATGACATAGAATCATTGGCCAACTGGTTGGTAAAAGAAGTGTGCTTTAATTAAGTCATTGTAGGAATTTGTATTTTATTTTAAGAAATATACTATTTAAGATGATGTAGCAGATATTGCAGTTTTTTCAAAAGGTATATTTTATTTAGATTATAAAAAAAGCTGAGGAGGTGACCGTATGGAAGGCATTACGGTTGAAGCGGCGCGAAGTAAATTATTGGATTTGGTAGCACAGTTACCGCCCCGAGAAACAGAGAATATTCCTTTAGAAGATGCGTTGGGCCGCGTTTTAAGCACAGAACTGACTGCCAAGACAAGTATTCCGCCATTTCGTAAGGCTCCTATGATGGTTATGCCATTGTACATAGTGAAGGACAATCGCAGTTTACGGTTATTGCCACAATCGGTGCGGGTGAAAAATATGAAGGCAAAGTTCTTCAAGGTGAAGCTGTGCGCATCATGACGGGCGCACCGGTGCCTGATGATTGTGACACCATTGTTATGCAGGAACGCTGCCGTTTGTGCTCCGATGATGGGATACCGTTGCAGCATTCGCAGGTGCGCGACGTAATGGAACCTATGGGTTACGATATTTTAGTAAACGGCGTTATTGAAAAAGGCGAAAATATTATTCCGGAAGGCGAAGAATGTGCCGAAGGGGATATATTGATGGATGGTGGTGTTTTATTGGATGCAGGCCGTGTGTCTGTAGCAGCCGGGCTCGGGCATCGACAATTGCCGGTATATAAAGAACCTAAGGTTGTAGTTTTAACTTCAGGTCGCGAAGTGGTGCCCCTTTCAGAAACGCTGCAAGGTGCTCAAATCTACAACTCTAATCTTTATATGCTGGAAGGTTTGTTGAAGGAGCAAGGGGTTACCGGTTTTAAAGCACATCATGTAAGTGACGATCCGGATAAGTTGGATGAAGAAATTGAAACAGTTCGTCAGTTGGCGGCTGATGCGGACTTAATTATAAGCACCGGTGGTGTATCTGTGGGCCTCTTTGATTCTATGCCGGCGATTTATGAAGCCTTAGGGGCTGAAAAATTGTATGATCGCATCTTCATGCGTCCCGGTGCCGCTTCCTATGGCGGTGTGATTCGTCGTGAAAATGGTGGTCTTACTTTTTGCTTGGGCCTTTCCGGTAACCCTACAGCGGCGTATAATTGCTATCATTTGTTAGTTTTACCGGTATTGCGTAGTTTGCAAGGACGACGCGATATCATGTTACCGGTAGTTATGTTAAAACTGGGCAGTGGCATTCACAAAAAGAACCCCTTTGATCGTTATGTGCAAGGGGCCATTACCTGTGAATCAGGGGAAGCCGTGTTCATGCCGAATCGTGTATTCACTTCCAGTGCTTTACTGGGACTTGCCCACGCCAATGGTATGGCAAAATTGGAACAAGGTCAGCATAACTATGAAGAAGGGGATTTAGTGGCCGTATCGCTATTGAAGGCTCATGAATAAATTCTTTTGTGGCAGCTCACCAATAAGGTTTACAAACTAACTATCGCCATCAGGATTCGATAAGGCTTATTAAAAATTTCTTATGACAACTCACCGATAAGGCCTATTAAAAAATCTCTTATGACAATTACCATAAGGCTCAATTATCAGTAGCGATTTATGGGTATGCAACTATAAAGGACATCTTCCGTGTTTTGTACATGTGACAGATGTCCTTTTTGTATAAACAATTATAAAAACGTATAATTAGTCATTCTATAGCAAATTGCAAGGAACGAACTTTTTTGATATAATAGAAAAGCTTCATGTTAATTCAAGGGTATTTCAAGCGTAGTTATAATCCATTGGAAGAAGTAAAACCAATGGTTTATAACTCTTTTTATTTTCTCCTTATTCTAAAACTATGACTTGAGATTTGCCTATCTCAAGTCGAATTACCCTTGAATTAATGAAGGCTCATTTGAAATAATTTATATGTATGCGAAAAAGGAAGTGATTGCATTGGCTATGTTAAAAAAATTAAGTCTGGCTTCATGGATTATTATCGGCTTAGTGGCAGGCGTTATCGTGGGCGGCGTAGCTCCGGAGTTTGCCAAAAGTCTAAAACCATTGGGCGATGTATTTATCCGCATGATTAAAATGATCGTGGTACCGCTCATTTTTAGTTCCTTGGTCATGGGGATTGCCGGAACCGGTGATTTCAAAAAACTCGGACGTTTGGGCGGTAAAGCGATTTTATGGTTCGAATTTGCTACCAGTTTGGCATTAATCGTAGGCTTATTTGCCGTTAATGTCATGGAACCGGGCGTTGGCGTAGCTTTAACGCAAAACGGTGCTTCCGAAGTAGTTAATAAAGCGGCGTCTGCTCACGGTATCGACCATGTTGAAATGCTCGTTAATATCGTTCCGACCAATATCGTTGATGCTATGGGACGTGGCGATATGCTCCAGATTATTTTCTTCAGTTGTTTATTCGCCATTGCCGCAGCCAGCACGGGTAAAGACGGCCGTCAAATCATCGACTTATCCAAAGATTTGGCACACATTATGTTCAAAGTTACTCATTATATTATGTATGTGTCGCCAATCGGTATTTTCGGCGCCATTGCCTACACGGTAGGTGAATTCGGCCTCGGTATGTTATTACCGCTTTTAAAACTCGTTCTTTGTTTATACTTAGCCTTGATTCTATTCTTGGTCATCGTAATTTCCATTGCCTCTTTTTTGACAAAAACCAATTTATTCCCGTTGTTAAAAGTCTTAAAAGAACCATTGGTATTGGCATTCTCTACGGCAGCCAGTGAAGCGGCGTTGCCGATTGCCATGGAAAAAATGGAACGCGCCGGCCTTCCTAAACACATTGTAAGTTTCGTGTTGCCGTTAGGTTATACCTTCAACTTGGACGGCTCCACCTTGTATAGTGCGTTAGCTGTTGTATTTATCTCGCAGGTTTACGGTATTCCGTTCCCATTGGAATTACAGTTGTTGATGCTTGTTACCTTGATGCTTTCTACAAAAGGCATCGCCGCGGTACCGGGTGCATCTCTTATCGTAATTGCCGGTACGGCGGCCGCTTTCGGTTTGCCGGTAGAGGGCATTGCCATTATCCTCGGTGTTGACCGTATTCTTGATATGGCCCGCACCTTCTGTAACGTAACCGGTAACTGTGTGGCCGCAGCCGTTGTGGCTCGTTGGGAAAACGAAATCTCTGCCGATGACTTGGCTAAACGCATGAAAGAACCGTTTAGTGAGGAAGAATTGGAGAACTTAGAATTCTCGAAATATAGTTTTCGAAATGAAATAGTTGTCGGTGCGGTAAACGGCCGTTGCATAGTTATTTTGCGGTCGCCATGATACCGATAGACACTCAAAAACCCCTATACCTATCTACTCCCGGGCTCTTTCAGTGCAAAGGTCGTGTGATAGGTATAGGGGCTTTTTTCGCTTCTTTCATAGGCATTTATGGCAACCCTGTAAAATATCTATACTCACTGGCCGTTTCAAAGCACCGGCACCGTATTTACATTTCTCAGTGGGGGGAAGGGTAACTCCTCCACGGCGTGAGATGATAATACGCTGTTGGTGCTTGTAATCACGTTTAATCGCTAAACGGCTCGGATATTTAGCTTAAAATTGAGATGATATAAGATACGAAAGGCACTATCCCATTACGCGACTCTTGCTCTGAAAGAGCGTAGGAGCATATGGGATAGTGCCTTTCGTATACCCACAATTAAAGTCTGAATATCCGAGCCGGAATCAGTGGTTTGAACGTGTTACTTCACCAACAGATATTTTATTGACAAAATTCATTGACTTCCATTCAGTGAATGTGATACAATGTACACATAGTTCGAAAAGATTGGATGTGATGATATGAATAATCGGCAGTTGGCTGCCTTGGAAACAAAGAAAAATTTATTGGCGGCGGCTAAGAAGATTATTAGAGAAAAAGGTCTTGTAAATACTTCGGTGGCGGAGATTGCAAAAGCTGCAGGCGTTGCCAACGGCACGTTTTATACATATTTTAAACGTAAGGAAGATATAGTATATGAACTTGGCCTTGAAATATATGAGGAGCTTATAGAGAGAGCTAAGAATTATGAAGGAACATTTTTAGAGCGACTTACATTTTTTATGACGAGTTTTTCGGCAGATATCGAAAAAAGCAGTTTAAAGCTTTGCCAGGAATGGGTACGCAATACTGTGAATCCAAATTTAGTCGAAAATCCTGAGCATCGTAATAAATATATATGGATATAAACACAGTGAAGTCTTTATTGGAAGGTGGTGTTGCTCGCGGGGAGTTGAAGGCCGATACGCCGGTAGATGTTTTGGCGCATACAATTATAGATATCTTGTATGGTCAGATGCTCTGTTGGAATATGACTGACGGTGCCTATAGTTTTAAGGAAAGAACCAAAGAGTTTTGTAATATATTTTTAAAATCGTTAATGACACCTTATATTGTGTAAAAATTGACAAAAAGGAGAGATACTTATGACTACAAAGATTCCTACAGTTACATTGAATGATGGCGTGAAAATTCCGGTATACGGTTTTGGTACATTCCGGATTCCTGCTGACGGCAGCACCTATAAAGCAGTACGTGAAGCTTTGGACTTGGGCATTCGCCATATTGATACGGCCGTTGCTTATTTTAATGAAGCAGAAGTGGGGAAAGCAGTTCGCGAAAGCGGCATTCCTCGTGAAGAAATTTTTGTTACCAGCAAACTTTGGTTACAAGATTATGGCTACGAAGCGGCTAAAAAGGGGATTGAAACATCCCTTCGTAAATTAGGCCTGGATTACATGGATTTGTATTTGATTCATCAGCCATACGGTGATGTGCCGGGGGCTTGGCGTGCCATGGAAGAGGCGAAAGCTGAAGGCAAGATTCGCTCCCTTGGTGTAAGTAATATGACGCCGAAGATTTGGAATCAGTTTGTGCCGCAGTTTAAAACGATGCCGTTCGTTAATCAGGTGGAATTCAATCCATATTATCAGCAAAAAGAATATCCGCGCTATTATGGCCGAACATGATGTGAAATTAGAAGGCTGGGGTCCGATTGGGGCAGGGGAATGCTAATTTGTTGAAGGACCCTGTGATTACAAAAATTGCGGATGCTCATGGTAAAAACGACCGGCCAGGTTATTCTTCGTTTCGAAGTGCAGGAAGGGATTATCGTTTTCCCTAAATCCACGAAGCCGGAACGAATCAAGAGCAATATGGATATTTTTGACTTTGAATTGACCGAGAGCGAAATGAATGAAATGCGTGGTCTTGACACCGGTAAGGGCGTACACAACCCTGATAATGAAGGTGTAGCCGAGTTTTTACTGCAAACTATGATGTGCATGCCAACGACTAATTAATATTTACATAGTCAAGGAGATATAGAATAAGGAGAGAAATTATGGAATACAGAGAGTTATATAATGGTGTAAAAATTCCGATGCTTGGTTACGGTGTTTTTCAGATTCCGGACCATGAAGAAGCTAAAAAATCCGTGGCAACGGCTTTGAAAAACGGTTACCGTTTGATTGATACGGCTCAGGCCTATTTGAATGAAACGGCTGTTGGCGAAGCGATTAAAGAAAGTGGCATTCCGCGCGAAGAAATTTTCATTACCACCAAAGTTTGGGTTCAAGATTATTCGTATGAAAAGACTATCAAAGCGGTGGAATTGTCGTTGGAACGTCTTGGTGTAGAGTATATTGACCTTATGCTCCTACATCAGCCAATCGGTGATTATATTAATGCGTGGAAGGCTCTTGAAAAGTTATATAAAGAGGGCAAATTGAGAGCTATCGGCATGGCTAATTGCTATCCGCACGTAATTGCTGATCTTTGCATGACATTTGAAATCAAACCGATGATTAACCAAGTGGAATTACATCCGTTTTTTCAACAACAGCTTAACCTTGATACAATGAAGGAATACGGCGTTATACCGGAAGCTTGGGGACCTTTTAACGAAGGTAAACGTAATTTATTTACCGATCCGATTTTGACGGCCATTGGTAAAAAATACAATAAAACAGCGGCACAGGTTGCTTTGCGCTGGAATATTCAACGTGGCGTTATTGTAATTCCTAAATCAGTTCGGGAAGAACGTATGCAACAAAACATAGATGTCTTTGATTTTGAACTTTCTCAGGAAGATATGGATCAAATCAAGACAATGGATATCGGCCATAGCGAAATCGTAAATCACTTTGACCCTGAATTTGTGAAGATGTTGCATAATCATAAAGTATGATAGTCGGCCGTGAGGTAAAAAGCTATCGCACAGTAATTTTTCGGTCGCAGTAATACTTTGGGACTTAAAAATCCCCCTACCTATCTACTCCTGGGCTCTTCCAGAGCAAAAGTCGCGAGATAGGTAGGGGGATTTTTGCGTTGTTATCATAAGCATTTACTGCTATGCCGAAAAATTACATCTGCAAAAAGCTTTTTCCAATCACGGCCGGCGTATTCATACCTAAGATTTGGGGCAGTGAGTAGAGAGTAAATATCCTATATTGATCTTCGGATATATAAAACAGAGCCTGCTAGAATAATTCTTTAGATTGACTTTTAATGTCGACATCCCTATAATAAGGACAAAGTTTTGATTAGGGAGGACATTAAATGAATGATAAAAAGTGGAATTTACAAACAATCGTTCTGTACGGGATTAACAGTGTTATAGGTAGTGGAATTTTTTTGCTACCGGGTTCAGCTTATGATCATTTAGGCCCGGCTAGCCTTTTGGCCTATTTATTTGTGTTTGTTTTGGTTATGTCTATTGCTCTTTTGTTTTGCGGAGTGCGGCAGTATGTTTGAACAGTCCGGTGGACCATATCTTTACGCGAAACAAGCATTTGGGGATTTCTTTGGGTATGAAGTAGGGGTTATGAAATGGATTGTTAGTATAATCGCCTGGGCGACTATGGCCGTTGGCTTTTCCACTGCTTTATCAGCATTGATTCCGCAAATTGCCTCTCCTGTATTGCAAAAGACTATAGCTATCGGGATAATTCTTACTTTAAGCTTGGTTAATCTTTTAGGGATAAATATTATGGCGTATTTAAATAATATTGCTACTGTAGCGAAACTAATTCCTATGGCAATATTTATTTTAGGGGGAATTTGGTATGTAGAGGGAAGCAATTATACTCCATTTATCCCGGCAGATTTGACAATTAACTCTGTGTCCACAGCTTTTATTATTGTATTTTTTGCTTTTACAGGTTTTGAAAACTTAGGTGTAGCTGCCGGGGATATGGAGAATCCAAAAAGGAATGTTCCGTTGGCTTTAATCATATCCATGTCTTTCGTATCGGTAGTCTATTTTTTCGTTCAGTTTAACTGTGTTGGTATTTTGGGCGCTGATTTAGGCGGAACGAAAACGCCCGTAGCAGATGCTATGGGGCGTGTTTGGGGGAGTAACGGCTTGTTGCTGGTAACGCTGGGGACCTTAATATCTATAGGCGGGTTGAATATTGCAAGTTCTTTTAATACGCCACGATGTGCTCAAGCATTGGCAGAAGGCAGACTGTTACCTAAATTTATGATGAAAAATAATAAATATAATGTGCCTTATATTTCGGTGCTTATTACAGGAGGATTGGCCATTTTATTAACCTTGACAGGAAGCTTTGCAGAACTAGCCGCAATTAGTGTTATCAGTCGATTTAGTCAATATATTCCGACTTGTATTGCTGTTCCAGTTTTAAGGAAAAAGAGTTTTGGTCATGCAGGTTATAAAGTGCCGTTTGGGCTATTAGTTCCGGCAATTGCAGTAGTTGCTAGTTTATGGCTCTTAGCTAATGCAGATTTATATAAATTAGTAACCGGCCTTGGTGCGATGGTTCTTGTTGCACCTTTGTATATTCTTATGAAGAAATATAGTTCAGTTGAAAATAGCCGGCCGTGAGAGGAGGGCTTATAAATGAGATTGAATTATGTAAATAATTAATTATGCTAAATAAGCATAATTGAAAAAAGGAATTTGCAATTACGATATAGAATTTACTTGTATCAGCAACTTTTGTTGACTTGTTAGTTTAGACGTATTAGTTTAGACATATTAGGGAATTCAAAGTGAAATTGAGAGGCTATACTATGCAAACTACGTATGAAAAAGTTGTTTCGGTTTGTTCGTATTGCGGTTCCGGTTGCCAGATAGAATTTACTGTCGATAAAAAGGCTAACCGCATAATTTCTGCAAAAGGCGCTCCGGGTCGTACCAACGAGGGGCGCCTTTGTTTAAAGGGTTTTTACGGTTGGGATTACCTGAATGACCCTCAGATTTTGACGCGGCGTATTACGAGCCCTATGATTCGTAAAGGCGGTAAAGGCAGCCCGTTGGAACCGGTGAGTTGGGATGAAGCCATTGCCTATACGGCGGAACGGCTCAAAGCGATTATTAAAGAATATGGTCCTGATTCCGTTATGGGGGCCGGTCGGCCCGCGGTCCGGGGAATGAAGCCGGCTATATTACGCAAAAATTTATGCGTGCCGTAGTGGGCACTAATAATGTGGACCACTGTGCGCGTATTTGCCACGCTGCGTCCGTAGCCGGCTTAAAAGCATCTATCGGGGAAGGAGCCATGTCAGTCAGTGTGCCTGAAATTGAAGATGCTGAAGTAATTTTTAACATCGGGTATAATGGAGCAACGTCTCATCCGATTGTGGCTCGCCGCATTATTAAAGCGAAAGCTAAAGGGGCGAAGATTATTTGTGCGGATCCTCAGATTTCGGAAACGGCTCGTATTGCGGATATTCATTTGCAGCAAAAAGGGGGCACCAATTTGTTGCTCCTCAATGCGTTGGCCTATACGATAATTGATGAGCATCTGACGGATGATGAATTTATCAAGGCTCATGTGAACGGCTATGAAGAGTTTGTGCCGAAGCTTGCCCAATATGCACCGGAAGCGGTGGCCGCTGAAATCGGCGTCAGTGCTCAGGCTATTCGTGAAGCGGCTCGGCTCTATGCTTCGTCGAAGCATTCTGTCATCCTTTGGGGCATGGGGATTACTCAGTTCTCTCAAGGCGTTGACAGCGTGGCGGCGTGCTCCAATTTGGCACTTTTGACCGGCAATTACGGTCATTATGCGACGGGGGTAGGTCCGGTGCGCGGTCAAAATAACGTACAGGGCACCTGTGATATGGGTATTTTGCCGGATGTCTATCCGGGGTATCAGTCGGTGACGGATGATGCGGTACGCGCTAAATTTGAAAAAGCCTGGGGTGTTTCCTTACCGTCCAAACCGGGGATTAAATTGACGCAAGTACCGGATTACGTGCTAGGTGAACCGGATCCTAAGAAGCGGATTCATGCCTACTATATTCTCGGTGAAGATCCGGCCCAATCGGACCCTAATTTGGAAGAAATTCGTGAAACCTTAAAACAGATAGATTTAGTTATCGTGCAGGATATCTTTATGAACCGCACGTCGGAATATGCGGATGTTCTTTTCCCGGCTACGGCGTGGGGTGAACACGACGCCATTTATACCTGCTGTGACCGCGGTTTTCAGCGGGTTCGCAAAGTCATTGAACCGCCTGAAGGGGTAAAACCGGATTAGGAAATCCAAAGCCTCTTAGCTACGGTTATGGGTTATCCGATGCACTATAACAATACGCAGGAAATCTGGGATGAAATGCGTAAGTTATCTCCTAAATTCACCGGCGCCACTTATGAAAAAAATCGACGCCTTAGGCGGCGTACAGTGGCCTTGCTATGATGAAAGTATGGATGATAAAGGGACTATGTTCCTCCATGAAGGTGGTCATTTTGCTACCGAAGACGGTCGTGGGAATTTACTTTTCACCGATTATGAGCCGGTTAAAGAAGAAGTGGATGAAGAATATCCAATGTCCTTCTGTACCGTTCGCGAAGTAGGCCATTACTCGGCACGCACCATGACGGGCAACTGCCGCATGTTGGCAAAACTGGAAGATGAACCGGGTTGGGTAGCCATGAATCCTAAAGACTGTGAAGAACTTGGTGTGGCCCAAGGCGATTTGGTTCGTGTTCGTTCACGGCGCGGCAGTCTTATAACCCGTTGCTTGCCGACGGAACGGGTTAAACCGGGTTCGACCTACATGACCTATCAGTGGTGGATTGGAGCTTGTAATGAATTGACGAATACGGCGCTTGATCCTAAGAGTAAAACGCCGGAATATAAATATTGTGCCTGCCGTGTTGAAAAGTTGGACGACCAAGCTGAGGCGGAAGCGTATGTACAGACACAATATGCATTGATTCGGTCCAAAATGGGGATAGAAAAGGCAGGTGCCAACGTATGAATCGATTTGTAAAAGGAAATCCTTTATTTTGTTTAGGCTGCCGTACTTGCATGGTAGCCTGTGTAGTGGCTCATCGCGGTAACGGTATTTTCACGACCGATCCTGAGAGCGAAGATTTTTATCCGCGCATTCATGTGGTAAAAACGAAAACTAAGACAATGACGGTGCAATGTCATCAGTGTGAAAATGCACCGTGCGTCAAAGTGTGTCCCGTAGGGGCTTTGGAAAAGGGCACTGATAGTATTCTTATGCACGAAGAACGTTGTATTGGCTGTAAACAATGTACTATGGTTTGCCCGTTTGGCGCCATTCAAATGAAATCCGTAGCCGATGAAGGTACGGTGAGGGTAGTGGCCAATAAATGCGACCTTTGTGCAAATACGGAAGAAGGCGTACCGGCCTGCGTCAGCCATTGTCCGACTGACGCGTTGACATTTTATGAAATCGACAGTGTGCAGAACGCAGTGGATAAGAAAAATCTCCAAACAGCATTAAATGCATGGGCTGTAAAGGAGGGACAAGTATGAATCAGTTTGTATACTGTGATGTGAATCTTTGTATCGGCTGCGGCATGTGTGAACGACAATGCATCATGTCCCATTACGATTTGAAGATGACGGACGTGAAACTTAATGATCCGTTGCAACGCGCTCGTTGCAAGACCTATCGTCAGCCGGAATTGAAAGCGGCGGTTCACTGCAAGCAATGTGAAAACCCGTCATGCATGGCGGCGTGTCCGGTAGGAGCTATCCATAAACGGGACGACAAGCTGATTTTTATTGACGAAAACAGCTGCATCGGTTGTCGTGAGTGCGTACTGGCTTGTCCGTTCGGAGCCGTCCGCATGGCGCCCGTAGCAGACGGTCGGGTAATGGCCACTAAATGCGATTTATGCGTTGATACGAAGGCGGGCACACCGGCTTGCGTCAAAGGCTGTCCGAAGAAGGCCTTGACCTTGATGAACGATGAAACATTAAAGGCATGGCTTTTATATAAACAGGAGCATTCGGCGTAACTGCATTTTGTTATATTTAGTTGTTGTATTTTTGCTATAAGCTATAATGAGAATTATGTAATAAGGCTAAAAAAGGCTCTCTTGTAAAGTACGCTGTGAGGCGACTATACAAGAGAGCCGTTTAGTTTTTACTGTTAAAAATTTAGTTTTATAGGGGTTATAGGACAAAACTTAGTACTGGGAAGCATAGAATAATTTAGGGTTATAGGGGATAGAGTTATAGGACAAAATTTGGTACCGGGGAGTATAGAATAATTTATTAGTTCTACAGAAGTCCTTTAATCCGTTCCGGATGGGTAATACATTTAAAGGAATCGGGGCGCAACACATTACAGAGGGTAATGTTATATTTTGTGCCAATTCGATGCCCAGTTCCGTCGGCATGGCACGGGAACAGAAAATCGGCACACCGATACGGTGAACTTTTTTGATGACCGACTGTGGTACACGACCGCTGAAGATTAAAATTTTGTCGGATGAATCAATCTTTTGGGTGGTTATAATGCCTAAGAGGCGATCCAATACATTGTGACGGCCTACATCTTCCGCATAGGCTACCACCTTACCGTCTTTTACAAGGGCCCCTTCATGAACGCCGTGTGACGTATGATGGGCTTTCGTGATGGAATCGAGAAGCCCACCGTAATTGCAGATTTCATCGGCACTGACCGTTAAATTGGCTTTGGCTGCCGGCGGAATGACCGGGGCCGATTCATTATAATAGGCTGTATTGTGGTTAAGCGTTACATCGATGCGATGGGAATCTGAATCCATGGCGATGTGAGCAATATCTTCTAATTGGCTGATATGACCTTCCATGAGGCAATAGCCGATGATTAAATCGCGAAAATCATGCGGTGAGGCAATGAGCGTTGTAATACGCTTGTTTTCAATAAAAAGCTTATAGGCCACTTCGTCAGAGATAGTAAGCTGTTCTTCGACGGCGCCTTTGCCTTTTTGATAGGAGATACAATTGTGAGAATTAGTGTCTGATAAAGAATACATAACAAACCTCCTTGAATGATTCGCACTATGCGGACAATATGCCGGTGAGAATGTACTTGATTCCTATATTATACATGACTTGAGTATGTTATACAATTTTTATAGGAATTTACTATGTAAAAATAGCATAACAAAAGCCCTAAGTGTGGAGACTCAGGGCTTTTGCCGTTTTGTGAAGAAGATGAAGTTTGTATAGACTATCCTGAGAGGATATATTGTAAAGTTTGAAGAAACTATCCTAAGAGGATACATTAACGAAGAGTAGAGTGACAGCAGGATCCTCAAGGAATAAAGGAATCGACTCCGTGCAAGCGGACAAGACATAAAGTGTGTCCGGTTGTATTTGGAGGTTACCTATTTGAGCCTTGGCAGAGGGATCAAAAGGTAAATTTGGAACATAGAGGAAGCTATGTTCGAGAGGATTAAGTTGAGAAGAAGAAGTTAACACAGAGTAGTTAACCTTCATTCCTTGTTGGAACATAACATTAAAATCTGTTGCTTTCCCCTTGGAGTAGGTGTGATAAGCACCATCGAAGTAAGCTACTTCGTACGGTTTTAATAGGTATGTTTCTGCTGTTTCTTTAAAAGATAGGTATAACTGATTGTTTAGCGGAGTAATTAGACGTTGATAGCCTGGAAGCAAAGTAAATTCAGACGATTCAACATCAACTGTAGCGGAACTTATCCGAATGGCAAAATCTCTCTGGCTATAAGAGCTTTGCGGAGGATAAATATAAAACTCAGTTGTGGAACCACCGGACCAATTCGAGGTGGTGGCGTCTTTACGACTAATCGCTGTAATTTCCATAGCGCCTCCTAAGCGTTCTCATCTATTCGCTACATACAATATAAGTCAGTTACGTCTAAAAACTGTCAAAAATCAAAACTTTTTTCAAAATTTGAAAATTAGATGTTTTTTTGGTTATTCTTGATGTATATTAGACGTATAAATTTAACATTCCTAATATATAGTACGGGAAATATATGTGAGGAATAAGTTGTATTTTTTGAATGGAGGCAATCATATGGCTAAGTTAGTAGAATTCGTTCCAAATTTTAGTGAAGGTCGCGATAAGGCAAAAGTTGAAAAAAATCGTTGATGAAGCACGTAAATTAAAGACTTGAAGATTCTTGATTATTCCAGTGATGCCGATCACAATCGCTCCGTAGTTACCTTAATCGGTTCCCCTGAAGCGGTAACCGAAGCAGCCATCAATATGGCTAAAGTAGCGATTGAACTCATCGACATGCGTACTCATGAAGGGGCTCATCCGCGTTTTGGAGCCGTTGACGTTGTTCCGTTTACACCGATTTCCGAAGTAACCATGGAAGAATGTGTTGAAATTGCTAATAAAGTAGGTAAAGCCTATGGTGAAATGGGGATTCCGGTTTATCTTTATGAAGATGCCTGCACTAAAGAAGATCGCCGTAACTTAGCCTCTGTTCGTAAAGGGCAATATGAAGGCTTCTTCGACAAAATTAAAGACCCTAACTGGGTACCTGACTATGGACCTGCCGAAATGAATGAAAAATCCGGTTGCTCCGCTGTTGGCGCTCGCGTATCTTTGGTAGCCTTTAATGTAAACTTAAATACCAGCGACCTTGCCGTAGCTGATGCTATTGCCAAGAAAATTCGTCATATCGGCGGCGGTTTACGCTATGTCAAAGCTATGGGCGTAATGCTGGAAGAACGCAATCAGGTACAAGTTTCCATGAACCTTGTTAACTACCATAAATCCTCCGTATATCAAGCTTTTGAAATGATTAAAATGGAAGCCAAACGTTATGGCGTATCTGTCGTAGGCAGCGAAATCATTGGTACCGTACCGATGGCAGCTTTAATGATGGCCGCTGAATATTATTTACAAGTTGAAAAC